>ERZ651776.953-NODE-953-length-37269-cov-4.592574_pt1 | contig 37269 bp, 32 predicted proteins | sample MGYA00514761_ERZ651776 | MGnify/ENA metagenome assembly ERZ651776
TCCATCGTGGTTAACTCATCAGCTGTACCGTCTTCATCACATACTAATAAGTCTGTGGGAGTAGTGGTGGTAGGATTGATGTTGACAATCAAATTAAATGTCGTAATTGCAGTACATCCTGTCAAATTATTAGTGACAGTAGCAGTGATGGTTTCTAAACCTGGAATTGAATTAGCTAGCGGATTTGGTAATGGACTAGATAAAGGATTACCATTACCATCTAAATATGAAACAGTAACATCTGTTTGCGTTTCTATGATATCTGATTCAACAGTAGAGGTATCAAAAAGATCAAAACCATCATCATCACAACCCCCTATATTCATTAAATCTGGAATTGTATTTGCAATAGGATTAGGATTCACTATCAAGTCAAATGTATTGGTTGACTGGCATCCTGTTATAGTATTGGTAAGAGTCGCAGTAATTGTTTCTGTAAATAAAACCGTATTTGTCAAAGGATTTGGTAGTGGACTAGATAATGTTACGTTATTACCATCTACATACGTTATTGCTATATCTGTTTGTCCTCCTAGTAACGCCGCTTCTACTCCTGAAGTATCAAAAGATTCTGATATCCCATCATTAGTATTGGCTCCGTCATCGCAAGCTTCTAACGCTGCTACAGGGTTTATAATAGGTAGGGGATCTACAATGATCATAAAACTTGTTGTAGAAAAACAGTCTGCAAATAGATTATTCTCTACACGCACAAATATTTCTTCCATATTTACATCTACATTTGTATATGTATCTGGATTCATTATAGGAGCTGTATTTGTATCTGCATCTCCCTGTGATGTATGAAATGTTAGTATAAACTGTGTAGGATCTTGACCATTAAGTATCGTAGCTATGGTTGTTGTTAAATCAAACTCTGCGAAGCCATTTGTGTTATCTCCATCCAGATCATTATCACATATATTAATGTCATCTGGAGTGATCGCATCTGGAGTATCAAACACATCTAATTGAAATGGAATCGTTCCAAAACAATCTGTAAGACCATTGTTTTCAATTCTTATATAAATATCAGCATCTGCAGAATCGTATGCATTGGTTCCTGTAAGTGCTCCTGTATTTGCATCTGCTTCTCCTTGAGATAAGTGAAAAGACACCGTGAAATCAGCAGGATTTAAGCCATTAAAAATAGTAGGTAATAAACTATCTAAATCAAATGTGGCTTCTCCATCGCCATTAACACCATCACACATTAATTGAGTTATAGGGGCTCCTGGAACAGGAACTTCAAAGAAGGTCACGACAATATCGTCTGTTCCCATATCCCCATCAAAATTAGTAATAGTCACTTCATACGTACCTGTTTGAGTTACATCGATCATAGCCATACCATCTGTCCCAGGAATTGGAACTGCACCTGTACCATCATCAAATGTCCACGTGTAATCTGCTGCAGTAGGATCTGTTGCATCTAGTGTTACTACTGTACCTTCACAAGCATCGATATCTGCTCCTAATGCAGGATTTATGATAGAACAATCTGTAGCTCCAGCATCAGGATCTGTCTCATTATCTTGTCTTATAAAAATTTCTCCTTGTGATTGATTGAAATTGGTAATTAAGAAAATATAAATTTCTCCAACTTGTGCATTAGGAATATTTACATTTTCTACGGCTGCTGCAGAATAACTACAGTCAACTGTATTCCCTGATGTTAAATTATTACACACATTTGTATCACTAAAAGGTCCCCATACAGAAAAATCGACATCTAGCGGAGTTCCATTTAAAGTACCATCATCTGCAATATCAGTATTCTGAAAAATGGTGAATTCTAGATCTCCAGGGGTTTCAATTTGCAAGAAATACCAAGTAGGGAAAGGCGTAGAGAATAAACAAGTATAGTCTGGTCCTGTTTCACCAGATGAACTACAATTAGGGTCTGGACTTCCGTTATAGCAATTATCAAAAGGTTGGTTTAGCTCCGCTGTACAAAAAGGAACTGCATCTGCACAAGTGGCACCACCAAGATCTTGTCCGTAACTACTTGTAAAACCGAGAATAAAACAAATTGAAATAAGGGCTTTGTGTAGGATTTTCATCATAAATAGGTTTGTGTGGGCGAAAAATAGGGATTTTTTGTCAAAATTCTGTTAAAATTACACCGCTTTGTATTCCCAAACGTACAAAAAAGAGAATTGGTATATATACTTTTAAATTCTTACGAACGCATTCGTGTATAATTATAAAAGTGTCGTATGTAATTGGACACATTCTATCGCAGGCTTTACATCGTGAACTCTCAAAATCGAAGCTCCGTTTTGCAACGCAATCATATTCAAAGCGGTAGTGCCATTTAACGAAGTAGAAGGAGTACCTCCCAAAGTTTTATATATCATTGATTTACGCGATAATCCCGCAAGTATAGGTACGTCCAAGTTTTTAAAAAAACTGAGCTCTTTCAAAAGTGTATAATTCTGTGCTACGGTCTTAGCAAAACCAAAACCTGGATCAATAATAACATCATTAATTTTATGTGTTCTAGCGAGCGCCAATCGTTCACTAAAATAGAAACAAATTTCTTTTAATAAATCGTCATAGGTCGTCAAGCTCTTCATGGTTTGTGGCGTACCCCTCATGTGCATCATCACATAAGGAACTTGCAACTCCCCCACTACCTCCATCATATTAGTATCCAGTAGTCCTGCACTTATGTCATTAACCATACACGCTCCTGCTTGAATTGCCTTTTTTGCAACGCTAGCTCTAAAGGTATCTACAGAAATTAATGCACTAGGAAAGTGTTTCATCACCTCTTCTATCACAGGAATCAAACGATTCTCTTCTTCTTCTATCGAAATATCGGTAGCACCTGGTCTAGAACTATATGCCCCCATATCTATAAAAGTAGCGCCTTCCTCCAGCATCTTCCCTACTTTGGAAATCACTTCTTCTATATTCTTGTATTTCCCACCATCATAAAAAGAATCTGGTGTAAGATTTACGATTCCCATGACTTTGGGTGTTGACAAATCAATAAGTTTCCCCTTACAATTCATATTCATACATCACATACAATATGTACTTTTACTACAAGCCATAGCAAGATAGAAAGCACTTGTTTTAAAACAAACTTACAACCCCATTTTTTATATTACGAATTTTAAGCGAAATTTACGCAAATTCTAGATTCATTTATGAGTACCACCTCAACACAATACGACAACGTCATTACAACATGTAGAGATCTTTATATAAACAAAATGAAAGACTATGGAAGTGCATGGCGTATCTTACGACTTCCCTCTCTTACGGATCAGATTTTTATTAAAGCACAACGTATTCGTGGGTTACAGCAAAACGCTGTACAAAAAGTAGATGAAGGACAAGTCTCTGAATTTATTGGTATTATCAATTATTCGGTGATGGCACTGATACAATTAGAATTGGGTGTTGTAGAACAACCCGATCTCAATCTGGAAGAAGCCATCAAAGCGTATGATCAAAAAGTAGCGATGACAAAATCGCTGATGGAAGACAAAAACCATGATTATGGAGAAGCATGGAGAGATATGAGAGTGAGTTCGCTCACAGATCTCATTCTTCAAAAATTATTGCGTGTAAAACAGATTGAAGATAATCAAGGCAAAACCTTAGTTTCAGAAGGAATAGATGCTAATTATCAAGATATGATCAATTATGCGGTGTTTGCGTTGATCCATTTAAAAGCATAAAATGATTGTATGGGATAGTCCGCTTTCGCGAAAGCGTATAAAAAATGAATATAGTTAAGACAAAATTTATATCTGGTAAAAGGAATTGAACAAAACACCAAGGCATTAAATTAAAATACTAAACTTAAAAATGAAAATACTAGTACACATAGCACGCTTTTTAGTTGGAGCTCTTTTTATTTTTAGCGGATTTATAAAACTAAATGATCCTTTAGGTTTTTCGTACAAACTTCAAGAATATTTTGCTCCTGAAGTATTAAACTTAGAATTTCTATCACCGTACGCCTTGTTGATTTCTGTCATCCTAGTGATTGTAGAAGTATTACTAGGAATCGCTTTGCTTATAGGCTATCGCAAGAAAGTAACCTTATGGCTCTTACTCGCCATGATCTTGTTTTTTACGTTTCTTACTTTTTATTCTGCCTACTTTAATAAAGTCACAGATTGTGGATGCTTTGGAGATGCGATACCACTAGTGCCTTGGGAATCGTTTATAAAAGATGTGATCCTTTTGGTTCTTATCTTATTCTTATTTGTGTTTCAAAAACACATCCAACCCATATTTAAAAACACCATTGTACAAAACAGTATTATATTCTTGTCTTTTGTAGGCTGTATGTGTTTTGGTTATTATGTATTGATGCATTTGCCTTGGTTAGATTTTAGAGCGTATAAAGTAGGCTCTAATATTGCTGAGAATATGAAAATTCCAGAAGGAGCACCCGAAGCTGTTTTTGACTACCATTGGAAGTTTAATGTTAACGGAGAAGAAAAAATAATCACGACCTCTGGTGGATATCCTCAAGTAGAAGGCGAGCTTATAGGATATGAAACAGAGCAAATACAAGAAGGATATATTCCGCCTGTGCATGATTTTACCATAGAAAAAGGAGATGATAATTTTACGACTACATTTATGGAGAAAGAAAACCTTATTGTCATTGTAGCCTATAATATTGACAAAACAGAACGAGAGGGGTATTATAAAATTAAGAAGATTACAGAAGAAGCGATACGTAAAGGATACACCGTCATTGGGCTTACTTCTTCGAGTCCTGAAGTACATGAAAAATTTGTGAGAGATTATAAATTGCCTTTTGAGTTTTATTATACCGATGAGACGACTTTAAAAACGATTGTGCGTGCAAGTCCTGGTATTGTAAGTATGGACAAAGCAACGATTCTTCAAAAGCTACATTATAATGATGCAGAAGATCTAATTCTAAATGAGTTACCAACGGCGCAGCCTAATTTAGATTTTAGTCTAAAATTCCAATTGGATAGTATTGCTGTTTTAGACCAAAAGTATCGCAGGCTTATGCAAGTTCCTGAAGGCCCCGAACGAAAAGCGCTTGGTGAATCTCTAGGACTTGGTATAGAAGACTACTCAGGAAACATTTGGGAACGTCAAATTGCATTGGACACAAGTAATCTTAGAAAAATAGAATCTATTTTAAAAACTAGAGGGTATCCTGGTAAGTCGATGGTAGGGACTCCTTCCAATACAGCTGCTTGGTATGTGATCCAGCATTCTAATAAAATACCAGAATATCTTGATCTTATGAAAAAGGCGGGAAAGGAAGGCGAGCTCCCTTTTAGACTGGTTGCTATGATGGAAGACCGATATCTTATGGGAGAAGGAAAACCTCAAATTTATGGAACACAAGGAATGACCTATAATAATGGAGATCCTTTTATATGGCCGATAGAAAATCCTGAAGAAGTTAATAAACGTAGAAAAGAAGCAGGTTTTGACACCACTATAGAAGCGTATGCCAAAGATCTTTTTGGAGAAGATTTTGAATATACCCGCCTCACACTAGAAGAAGCTGAAGCCCGAAGAATCGCCTCCATTCCAGATCACGAATGATCTCATATATCCTAAAAAAAATAATCTATGCGATCGGAACACTCATTGGAGTGGTTACTGTCATATTTTTTCTATTTAATGTATTACCCGGTGATCCAGCTCGTATGATGCTTGATCAAAATGAAGACCCAGAACAATTGACGATTGTAAGAGCAAAGTATGGGTTTGACCAACCGCTATATACGCAATACCTATATTACCTCAACGACCTCTCCCCGATCTCTTTTCACGCAAGTACACCTGCTAATTATACAAATTTAAGTTCTGGAAAATACAATGCTGTTTCTTTAATTACAGTAGCCAATACCACCGTTGTTCTGAAACCTCCCTATTTAAGAGAGAGTTTTCAAAAGACAGGAAAACGGGTGACAGATGTTATTGGGGAAACCTTACCAAATACCTTTGTCCTAGCCATCAGTGCTATCACGATTGCCATCATTCTGGGTATTTTATTCGGGATTATTTCTGCGCAAATGCGAGATACGTGGGTGGACAAAACGATTCAAATTATAAGTACTTTAGGAATGAGTGTTCCTAGTTTTTTTAGTGCCATTTTGTTTGCATGGTTCTTTGGCTTTGTCTTGCATGAATATACCAACTTAAATATGACTGGGAGTCTCTATGCGATGGATGATTTTGGAGAAAAAATCACCATACAGTGGAAAAACCTGATACTTCCTGCGCTTGTTTTAGGAATTCGTCCGCTTGCAGTGGTCATACAATTAATGCGCAACTCCTTATTAGAAGTATACAATCAAGAATACATTCGTACAGCAAAAGCAAAAGGATTAAGCACGTATCAAATCATAAAAAAACACGCATTAAAAAATGCCCTTAATCCCGTAGTAACTGCCGTATCGGGATGGTTTGCTTCGATGCTGGCAGGTGCTGTATTTGTAGAGTATATTTTTGGATGGAATGGACTAGGAAAAGAAATCGTAGATGCACTCAATACTTTAGACCTCCCAATAATTATGGGTGCCGTACTTGTGATCGCTACCTTATTTGTCTTTATCAACATCTTTGTAGACCTCATCTATGGATGGTTAGATCCAAAAATACGCTTGTCATAAGCCCATTAATTGATTGGAAACTAAGCTCCTTAAGAAAATGAAAATATTTTTAAAATTCTTCTTTTCTGTTTTAATACTTGATTTTGTAATTGGACTTATTGTAAATCTTGTATATCAAGCGACTTCTAATATGAATATTATCTTGTCCTTTTTAAACTTTATGATTTCAGTTCCATTATCTTTTGTCAGTCGTGATTACCCATATTATGCTAATGGCTCCACTTTATTTATAATCATGTTGGTTTTATTGAATACATTTTTACAAACAGCTATTATTTATTTTGTTTGGAAACTCATTATAAAATCAAGAAGATAAATTATCGTTCTTTTTAATTTCATTACACTTTCTTCAATGAAATAAGCAAAAGCACCTTTTTTTTTACATATCACTAGGTGTACGTTTATCCTATTGAAACATTCATAATTATAACGTTCTTATGGGATTTTATAGGTAGCGTATCAATCTTATTGATATTTTTGTCATTCATTAAAAAAATACACTTTACATGTCTAGAAAACATATTGTCGCCGGAAACTGGAAAATGAATAAGACTCTTTCTGAAACACAAGCTTTATTAGCTACGCTTAAAGACAAAAAAAATACAGGTGATGCCCAAGTGATCGTTGCTCCTGCATCTATTAACTTATACGCAGCTGTAACCATGCTACAGGATAGCCCTATCCAAGTAGCGGCACAAAATATGCATCAAGCAGAAAGCGGAGCCTATACAGGCGAGATATCAGCAGGCATGATTCAAGATGTTGGTATTGATACAATGATTTTAGGACATAGTGAACGCAGAGCCTACTTTCACGAAAGTGATGAACTGCTTGCTCAAAAAGTAAATACAGCACTAGCACACGGATTAACAGTGATTTTTTGCTTTGGAGAAGAATTGGAGGATCGTAAAAATAAAAAGCATTTTGATGTAGTAGAAAGCCAGCTTAAAAATGCCATTTTTCATCTTACCGCAGCACAGTGGTCACATATCGTACTTGCTTATGAGCCTGTATGGGCGATAGGAACTGGAGAAACCGCTTCTCCTGAACAAGCACAAGAAATGCATGCTTTTATACGTAAAACCGTAAGTGAGTCTTATGATAAAACTACCGCAGACCAAGTATCTATTCTTTACGGAGGTTCTGTAAAACCTAGCAATGCCAAAGAAATCTTTTCAAAACCTGACGTAGATGGTGGTCTTATAGGTGGTGCTTCTCTTAATGCAGACGACTTTTTTGATATCGTAAATGCTTTTTAAAAAAGGCATTCCTATTATTTTAGAATAACTTTCATAGTATTTTTATACCTTACAAATATAACAACATACTATGAAAGTTTCTTATATACTCCTCTTGCTATTTTGTAGCTTGTGCTTCTCTTGCCAAGCACAGCAAAGCATCACAAACTCTGACGGTTCTGTCACACTTCTTAAAAACCAAGACAACACCAGCAATGTCTTTATTACGCCAAGCGGCAATGTAGGTATTGGTAAAAAAAATCCAAAAGATAAGCTGGAAGTCAACGGGCAAGTTCACGCAAAATCTGTAAAAGTAGACCTCAAAGAATGGGCAGACAATGTCTTTGAAGATGGGTATGATTTAATACGCTTGCGCGAAATAGAAAAATACATCAATACCTACGGTCACTTACCCGAAATCCCTACCACAGCAGATGTCCAAAAAAATGGAATCGAACTCGGTCAAATGAACATGCTTCTTCTTAAAAAAATAGAAGAACTTACCTTACACCTTATAGAAAAAGACCATCAAGTAGAAAAACTACAAGAACAATACGATGCTCTTGAATTAAAAGTAGCACGTATGCAAGAATCTATAAAAGGATAATTCTTTGAAAACAGTTATACGCTATATCATTTTTACAATCCTAGGAACTGCTACCATTTGGGCACAAGAAGATCGTTTTTATATTCGATCTATAGATGAGCAAATAGAAATTCCTCTAACGACCGAAGATTCTGTAGTTACTTATACAGGTACGCATCAAAAATTAAAATCGCTTTTTAAGAAACACCGTGTGAAAGTATTTAGAAAAGGATTCAAATATGCCGAACGCGATAAATTAAAACGCACCTATTTTGTCATTGCAGATAGCCCCAATTTCCAAAAAGCATTGTTAGAAGAAGTATCAGACATTTTTGAATTTGGCGAAAGCCTACTTCCAGAAAACCTTAAGATATATGAACCTAATGATTATGGTACCACAAGTACGATAGGAAAAAATCTAGGAATACAGGCAAATCTGGATTATTATGATTTTTTAGGTGTTCCAGAAGCTTGGTATTATACAAAAGGGAGTAGAGATGTTATTGTAGGAATTTCTGATGGATATATAGATCCAGAAGACCCTGAATTTGCGGGAAGAACCACCGTCATAAAAAAAAGCTCGCATTCTAAAGGACACGGGTTTGCTGTGGCTGCAACGGCTGTTGGTCAGGGAGATAATGGACACGGAATCGTTGGTATTTGTTACAATTGTAGCATTTATACAACTACGTATGGAGATTTTAAATTTTTAAATCAATTACTAGAATTATCAAGAGCGGGTGCCAAAGTAATTAATTGTAGCTGGGGAGGTACGCGGTATTATGAAACAGCCCAAGAAACCATTAATGAAATGAGAGACAACGGGACGGTCATTGTTGCTGTGCCGCACAACCCTTCTTTTAATGTTACTAAAGGAAAAATACCTCGATATCCTGGTGCTTATGAGCATGTAATTTCTGTAGGAAGTGTGCAACACAGATTTGATGATCCTTCCGAAACGCTACATACCACCGAAAAAGGAGATCTTTATGCCATAGGTCTAAAATATTACGTAGGACGTGCGGTAGGGCTTAAAGGAAATGATGTTAAAGGTGACCAATTTATTTATCAAGCATCTACAAACAACTTAGATCCCTACGTAGATATTCTAGCACCTGGAAATTTTATATTCAGGTATAATAAATATCTGGAAACAGGAGATATCTTGTATAATGAAATAGAAAAAACATCGCCTGCAGCACCACTTGTTACAGGAACTATCGGGCTTATGTTCTCTGTCAATCCCTGTCTTTCTGTAGACGAAATCAATAGTATGATAAAGTTAACAGCAACAAACATAGATACTATAAAAGCCAATGCTCCTTTTAAAGGAATGTATGGCGCTGGAAGTTTACATACAGGGCGTGCTGTCAAAATGAGTTATAATATGCTTCAACCCGAGTTGTATACAGTCATTGAAAATCAAAATTTCAGTCGATGGAAATTTACCTTAGAAGCTCCTTATCAACTAAAAATCAAAAATCAAAAATTCACAGATAGTGTCTCTGTCAATTTTACTGCAAAAAATGAAATTCTAATTGAAAATGAAACTGTACTTTTGCCTGACGAAAATGGAGAAATACTATTAAAAATTAATCCAGAAGCTTCGTATAACTGCAAAGAAATTAAAGAATGACACCCATCTATTTAGGATATACCTTCACTGTACAACCACTTGCTCCTGCTACAGAAATATTAATAGCAGAGCTAGGCTATGCGGGCTTTGAAAGTTTTACAGAAACAGCCACTGGAGTGATCGCATATATCCAAAAAGAAGAGGCTTTTCCTAACAATACGCCTGTTCATTTTGAAAGTCTGCTCAATGACATTCAAATTCTACAGTCTGATGAGTTTGAGATTTCATATACTGCTGAAGAAATTGAGCAAGTCAATTGGAATGAACAATGGGAGAAAAATTTTGATCCCATTGAAGTAGATGGGCGTTGCGCGGTGAGAGCTCCTTTTCATGAAAAAACTGATGTTGAATTTGATATTATTATTGAACCCAAAATGTCATTTGGAACAGGTCATCACGAGACCACACACATGATGATAAAACACCTACTCAAACTAGATGTGACCAATAAAAAAACATTGGATATGGGCTGTGGCACAGGAATTCTTGCAATTCTTGCGGAAATGAAGGGCGCACATCCCATAGATGCTATTGACATTGACAATTGGTGTTACCTCAACTCCGTAGAAAATGCTGAACGTAATAATTGTCATCATATTACTGTATATGAAGGAGATGCATCTTTACTTAAAGGAAAAGAATACGAGGTTATTATAGCAAACATTAACAGAAACATCTTATTACAAGATATCCCTATGTATGCACACTGTCTTTCATCAAATGGAATTTTATTAGTTAGTGGTTTTTATATAGACGATATTGCATTAATTACAGAAATATGCAATGAAAACGAACTTTATTTCGTTGGTAATTATGAACGTAATAATTGGGTTGCTTGTAAATTTGAAAAAAGAGAATCCTAACTTTTATGTTATAATGTGCTACTATTTTTAATTAGTAAGCAATAAATTTTGTAAATTTCTATTTAAAAAGTATACTCAAATGAGTACAAAAGAAAAATATCAAGAAGACCTTGACGTCTTGACAGAAGAACAAAAGCAACACGAGATTGTTCTCTACAATGATGAAGTAAACACATTTGATCATGTTATCAACTGCCTCATAGGCGCTTGCGATCATACCGAAGAACAAGCACATCAATGCTCTCTCATTGTTCATTATAAAGGAAAATGTACAGTAAAAACAGGAGATTATGATGATCTTGAACCTAGATGTTCCAAACTTTTACAAGCAGGTCTAAGCGCTGAAATCGTATAGTCAGCAGGCTTTCTATAAATACTTGCCTATAACATTCAATTTTAATCTAAAAACTATTGCGCTCCCGTAGCGCTTTTGTTACTTTTGCACAGCACAAATTAAGCACCATATAAAAAGGCATTATGAATCTACACGAGTATCAAGGAAAAGAAATGTTAGCAAGTTTTGGCGTACGTATCCAGAGAGGTATTGTTGCCACTACACCTGCAGAAGCTGTTGCTGCTGCAAAAAAACTTACTGAAGACACTGGAACAGGTTGGCACGTTATAAAAGCACAAGTTCACGCTGGTGGTCGTGGTAAAGGTGGTGGTGTAAAACTCGCCAAAAGTCTTGAGCAAGTAGAAGAAATTGCTGGTCAAATTATAGGGATGAATCTTGTGACTCCGCAAACTAGTGCAGAAGGCAAAAAAGTACACCAAGTACTTGTTGCAGAAGACGTATACTACCCTGGAGATCATGAACCCGAAGAATACTATATGTCAGTTCTTTTAAATAGAGCTACAGGTCGTAATATGATCATGTATTCTACAGAAGGAGGAATGGATATTGAAACGGTTGCCGAAGAAACACCACATCTTATTTTTACGGAGGAAATAAATCCTGCAACTGGATTATTAGGCTTCCAAGCACGTAAAATTGCCTTTAACCTTGGATTAAGCGGTACTGCTTTTAAAGAAATGACAAAATTTGTTGCTTCTTTATACAAAGCCTATGTAGAGACAGATAGTTCTTTATTTGAAATCAATCCTGTACTTAAAACAAGTGACGATAAAATTATGGCAGTAGATGCTAAAGTGACTTTAGATGAAAACGCACTTTTCCGTCATAAGGATCTAGCCGCATTACGTGATGAGCGTGAAGAAAATGCTGTAGAAGTAGAAGCGAAAGCTGTAGGACTTAATTACGTAGACTTAGATGGTAATGTAGGATGTATGGTAAATGGTGCAGGACTTGCTATGGCAACGATGGATCTTATCAAACAAGCGGGCGGAGAGCCTGCAAACTTCCTTGATGTAGGAGGTACCGCAGATGCCGAACGTGTGGAGATCGCATTTGATCTTATTCTTAAAGATCCTAATGTAAAAGCCATCCTCGTAAACATATTCGGAGGGATTGTTCGTTGTGATCGTGTTGCGCAAGGAATTGTAGATGCCTATAAAAATATGGGGAATATCTCAGTTCCTATCATTGTTCGTTTACAAGGAACTAATGCAGATATTGCAAAAGAATTAATAGACAATAGCGGTCTTGATGTACAAAGTGCTACCGAATTTCAAGAAGCTGCAGATAAAGTTCAGGCGGTTTTAGCATAAACTATTCTTTACAAGAATAATAAAAGCTCTTTTAGCGTAACGCGTTAAAAGAGCTTTTTGATTTTAAGATCTTAAGCAGCTATATCACTAGATCTTAATTTCAATTTTAAAGATATTTCTTACGCTTTCGCGAAAGCGTACCCTAACAATTACCCGATTGTTAACTACCGTTAATGATCGTTAAACAATGGTTAAATAGCACCTGCGCTTGTAACGAAGTATAATAAGAGGGCGTCTGTTAGGTATATCAATCTTTTAATCTTTAAAAACGAATCGTATGAAAAATCTAAAAATTTATGTAGTCGCCATTTTAATGGCCGTAGGAACAACGGTATCTGCAAACACAATTACTCCAAAAAAGGACAGTAAAAAAAGTGTAGATGTCACTACTCAAATCGCCGAACTTCTTAAAAACCCAGAAATGGTCATCAATGAAGATATCGAGGCAACAGTTACTTTTACAGTCAATGACAAAAAGGAACTTGTCGTGATTAATGTAGAAAGCAAAAATGAAACTGTAGGTGCATTTATTAAAAGCAGACTTAATTACAAAAAATTAAGCGTCACAAAAACTGGAGATGAATGGGTCGTGCCAATACGCATTATCCCTTCAGCTTAATCACCTTTAGGGATATTTATTTAAACCGAGTCATATTTTATGATTCGGTTTTTTTATGTTAAAAATCTATCTCCGATGATCACATACATTTTTGAATTAGTCTATGGCTAATTTACTTTTGCTTACTATCTTTAGTCCTGTTATGAAGCACCTTTTTTTAAAACACCTTTTTTTAGCTTTCTTCTGTATGATATTACATACAGTTCGAGCTCAAAACAACACCATACAACTTTCTAGTGAAGCCGAAATAAGTCTTATCACGATAGGTCCTGGTCCAGAATTATATGATTCATTTGGACATACGGCTATCCGAGTAAAAGACCCAAGGCGAAATATAGACTGGGTATTTAATTATGGTCGTTTTAACTTCAATACACCCAACTTCTATATGAAGTTTGCAAGAGGTCAACTTTTATATACGTTATGGGTGACTCCTTTTGATGAATTTATTGAAGATTACAAAGTTCAGCGTCGGTGGGTAAAAGAACAAATACTGGCATTAGATACACAAGATAAAAAGCTCTTTTTTGATTTTTTAAAAAATAACGCAAAAGATGAGAATAGAGAATATCTCTATGATTTCTTTTTTGACAATTGTGCGACACGACCTTTGGATGCGCTTAAAAGTGTTATGGGCAAACAATTAAAAATAGATTATAGTAGCTTCCCAGAAGGATTTACACATAGAGAACTTATACGTGACAATGTACATTGGAATACTTGGGGAATGGTAGGTATGGACATAGCCATAGGTTCTGTCACAGACAGACTTGCTACCAAAGAAGAATATGCTTTTCTACCAGAGTATTCGATGGAGGCTTTTGCAAATTCAACCATATCAGACGGAAATACAAAAGAACCGTTGGTCTCAAAAGCAGAACCACTGTTTATTCCAGAAAAAGAGAATACCTATAAAGAATTATTTGTGATAAGTCCTATCGTTATTATAAGTCTCCTTTCTCTATTGTTACTCTATAAAACATATACCGATCATAAAAATGAACGTCCGCTAGGCTTTGTAGATGCGCTCGTTTTATTTTGTACAGGAATTATAGGAATTCTTTTAGCATTTTTATGGTTTGGCACAGAACATACTACTACAAAATGGAACTATAATTTATTGTGGGCTTTCCCTTTTCATATCATTGCTAGTTTTGCAATTAGAAAAGTAGCTCCTCCACGATGGATATATCCGTATATGAAGCTTTCTGTAATTCTACTAGCATTACTAGGTTTTCATTGGATAATAGGAGTACAGCAATATGCGTACGCGCTTATCCCTTTATTCATTGCTTTGGCAGTTCGATATATGTATATGCTCAAAGTGATAAAGAAAAGTAGAATGACTGTTTAGGAAAGCTATTTATTGCCCTCTATAAAAAACAACTGTGCTAATAGTTTTTAGTACAATACTTAGGTCCATAAATAAGTTACGATGTTTTATATAATACAGATCATATTGGAGTTTTTCCAGCGCATCGTCTGTAGAGCTTCCGTAACTTCCCATGACTTGTGCCCATCCTGTTAAACCAGGTTTCACCACATGTCTTGTTTCATAAAATGGGATTTCTTCAGAAAGTTCTCTTACAAAAACTGGGCGTTCAGGTCTAGGCCCTATCACACTCATTTCGCCAAAAAGTACATTGAAAAATTGTGGAATCTCATCAATTCGTGAACGTCTTAAAAATTTACCAAAACGAGTAATCCGAGTATCATTTTTTTGTGCCCACACAGCGCCATCCTTTTCTGCATCTGTAATCATGGTGCGTAGCTTTATAATTTTAAATGCAATACCGTTTCGACCTATACGTGTTTGTGTATAAAATATTGGACCTCTATTACCTATGAGATTTCCTATTACAATAAGAGGAAAAATCACCATAAAAAAAGCGATTCCAGCAATTGCTGTGATGATATCAAATAATCTATGAAAAAGTTTATAAAACTTATTTTGGTTACTTCTACTAAAAGGGAAATAGCGATAAAAATCTTTATCTACATATTGTACAGGAATACGTTGTGTAATCTCTTCATATACCTGCATATATTCTCGTATAGAAAAACCAGACTCTAATAAATTGATGAGTTGTAAATACAAAGGTTTAGAGACCCCATCACTATAATCACTTGCAACAACTATTTCTGAAATTCCCTTTCTGGAAACGGTAAATGTCAAATCTTTAATGGGATATTCTTCTACTGCTTCTGGAACCTCTCCTACTCCTTTTGAACTATCAGTATTTATATAACCAACAATTTTATAATTAGGATCGGCTCCTTCTAGGTTGTTTATAATCTGTTTGATATCAAATGAGTCACCGACAATCAACACTCTCTTATAAAAACGAGGAGATGATATGAGTGTGATATACAACCATCTCCATAACAAAATCCCGAACGCCATTGCCAAGAAAAAATAAATAATCTGGAGTCTGTTTTCTGGAAGTTCTGGTGTATAGAAAGGAGTTAATAAATAAAATAATGCAGTGGCAGAGACGGTAAGAATGGTATTTTTTAGAATGGTTTGAAACTTAGAAGCCTGCTGTAAGTTATACAGTTCAAACACAGTTCCAAAAATGCTCAAATAACCCGTTAATACAATAATCCACACCCAATTTTCTTGACTAATTTTAAAATAATCAAAATCAAAAAAATTACCAACCAATTGCAAACAAATAAGCACAAATACAGTATCCAGTATACGCAAAAGGACTTTTCTTTCAGAAATTTCAAAATGAATTACTGGTAATAGTGCCATATAGGGGTTAGTTGCTGTAAATATATTACAATTTTTTACGAGAGTACGTCGTTCCACGAGATTTTGACTTTCTCCCAATCAAAACCTCTGGCACTTTCTCTTGCCTGTTGTGATATTCGACTTGCAGTTTCCTCATTTTCTATTAATTGTATCATCTTATCTACAAAGGCTACTACATCTTCTGCTGGACTTAACAACCCATTTTGTTGATCCTCTATTAGAAAGGGAATTCCCCCCACATTTGTAGATACAATAGGGAGCCCTAAAGCCATTGCTTCAATGATACTAACAGGAGTATTGTCAAAATTTGTCGTATTTATAAATAGATCATGAGCGGGTGCTAGTGAGATCCATGCTTCTTTAGATAATTTTCCGGTAAATATGACAGAGAGATTATTTGCTTTCGCGAAAGCGTAACAACGATCAAAACTTTCATCCTTTTTTGGTCCGACCATCGTAAGCGTTGCTTCAGGATATGTTTTTTGAAGCTCTTTTAAAACCTGAAGCGCCATCATAGGATTATAAATAGTGGCAAAAGAACGTACCCACAATACCTTAGGAGCACACTTTTTCCTTAACTGAAATGGATATTTAGTGAGATCTATAGTATTAGGAATATGACGTATGTTGCTATATCCTTCCTTTTGAAAAGCTTCTAGAAGATATGAGGACGGGGCGACATTGATATATGCCCTACCAAATAATTTTCTAGCACTAGAAGCGCTTTTTTTGATGCGTTCTGGTAAGTTACCACCATGAAGGATCGGGATATAAGGTATTTGGTAAAAACGACAAAGTTTTGCAACCCATACTGCATACCAATAGTTGGTTGTACTATAGGTGTCTATGAGCACAATATCAACTTGCTTTTTATATTGGATTACAGCACGTAGCATATCCCATAAACGTCCTATTTTATTTTGAATACGAGATACTACCTGTACATCATAGCCTTCATTGCGCAAAGATGCACTAAGTGTGTCTATCGTAGTTACAGTAACATTTTTATGCGTTAATGCGTTTCCTATGTACAGGATTTTTTTTCTTTTCATTTACGATATTTAAAAGGCATAACGAATAAATAAAAGCAGGTGCTGCGATACGCATAGAGGAGTGATTGATAGTCAAAAACCAAAAACCAAGCATGGAGAAAAACAAGAAATTACGCCGGTTACTTAACCTAAAAATTAAAGGATACACACCTAGAATTAAAAGTGCTAATAGTCCTGAAATCCCATGTTCTGACAACATTCTACTTAACTCATTATGAGAAGCAGCAGAGATTCCTTCAGACTCTTCTCTATATTCTTTTATTTTTCCTACCCCAATTCCTGTTAATGGATTTGCAAAAAAAGCTTCTAACTCTGACGAGATAAGCTCTCCTCTACCCGTACTTAAATCTTCTTTTATACGACCCGCAGCATCTTTATTTGCATATCGTTTATCAATGAGTCCTGATGTTCTCACAGAAGTTAAGATATATGTAAAACTAGCTGTTAATACAAGAAATAATATAGGCAAAATAATCCGTTTTTTGGTTTTAAGATTACCAGCTTTAAAATAAAATAAAATAAAAGCGACGCTTATCACTAAGGCAGTAATAACTCCTCCTCTTGAAAACGTAACGATTCCTCTATAGGTAAGCAATGACAACAATCCTAAGTTAATAGCCAGTAGCATCACATTTTTGCTGTTGGTAAATAATTGTATCACGAGGCAAAACATTCCTATTCCGATAGCAGTAGACACCTGATTAGGACCAAACCCTCCCGAAGCAGCAAAGTTAGATCCTGTTCCAGACAAAACAGACCGCATATCGGGAGTGTAGAAAAACAAATATACACCCATAGCCACAGTAGGCATTAAAAGAGACCATATTACATACTGTAATTGTTTTCTTGTAATTCTGCGATCTACACAATATAATGCAGCGATCCCTAAGCAAAAAGGGCCACTTAAATTAAATATAATGGCTTTTCTAAAATTGGTATCATAGCCAAGAGTTGATGACGCATAGACGATACCTGGGATCAACAGTAGTAAATACAACCAATAAGGTCCTGATTTCCTAGAAGTCCCACTAAAAAAAAGACCTAATAGTATAAAACCAATCACCCCATATTTACCTGCCTCATAAATAGGAACGGGCGAAGCATCTGTCATTCTAAAAAGGACTTCGGCACCTGTGATATAAGCGGCAGCATATAATGCTTCGTTGTTCTTATTTCCGTTTTTAAATAAGTAAAAAAGAAAAATACCTATTGTCGCTAAAAAATAAATTTTTGCTAGAGGCTTAAACGCATAAATACCAAATCCAATAGCGACGTGTGTCACTATTAAAAATAGATATGGATTTTTAGAAAAATTCATACGCTTATTTTATGATAAAATTTAATTAATAGACTTACAGAAGATAATTCACTGTAGGATTGTATCACACGGTTTTTAAAATCAGTTCCTAATTTAGATCGATATGGGACATCACTCATGAGTTTTAGTAAGGTCTTTGATCCTTCTTCTTCTACGTTATTTATTACGACTCCTGAATCTTGCACTACTTGAGCGCATTGCCCTACATTGGTTACCATGACGGCAAGTCCTGCAAGCCCATACTCTAATAATGCCAATGGTAATCCCTCTGATGTAGAAGCTAATACACCAATATCCATTTTTTGTAAAATGGCATTAACATCCGTTCTGCTGTCATATAAATAAACGGTATCAGAAAGATGATTAGCGACAATATACTCTTTTATGGATGCACTCGTATCATCATTAAAATCTTTTCCCACTACATGTAGCGTCCAATCAGGAAATTGAAGTGTAATATCTTTAAAGATTTTTAATACTCCAATATGATTTTTCTGGGGGCGTAAATTAGCTAGACATACTATTCGTTTTCCGTCTACTCCTGAAATTTTTGTGGTGAGTTCTTGATCCTTGTTTTCTACAACAAAATTAGGAAGAAAAATCACTTCTTTGCAATGAAGTTGTTCTCTCGCCCATGCGGCTAGATCTTCATTACACGCTATAATTCCAGACATATATCTAGATATGATTTTAAGGATTTTCTGTGAGGGGCGTTCTTTTACAAACTCACTCAATCCATAATGATCATGCCATACAAGTTTCAGTTTAGGGCGTATTAATTTGATGATAAATGCCGTATAAATAGATGTAGAATGCGCGTGTACGATGTCTATTTTATTCTTTTTTATAAATTTTAAAAGCTTGCGAAGTGCTTTCAGATCATGAAAACTCCGTTTCCCTGCTATACAACTTAGCACTTCTTGATGAATAGCGCTTTCTAGAATTCCGCCCCTACGAGTAGCACAAATATATCCAGTATAGGCATGATTGACACTCGCATTTGCAAGGTTGACTGCCATACGTTCAGCGCCACCAGCATCTAATGTATCTATAAGTTGTAATACCCTCATAGCAGTTCCTTTATTGAATTTTCAAAGGCGTCTAAGGTGTATTGATGTGACCATTGCTGTCCTTGTATAGACATTTCTTTTAATGATTTACTGTCTTTTAACGCTTTCGCGAAAGCGGATACATCGGTGCTTACATCTAAATCTAACAACATTCCTCTTGACCCTTCTCCTAACATCCAAGGTACGCAAGAAATAGGGGTTACCAGCGGAATCACTCCCCAAAACATCGCTTCTGCAATTACTTTTGGCCATCCTTCTGACTTAGAAGGCAATATCAAAAAATGAGCTTTTTGATACGCTTCTTGCACCACCTCCGTCGGTTGATTCCCATATAATACCACACGATCTTGAAGTTGATGCTGACTTATATACGTTTCTAAAAGAGGTCTTTGCAAACCTTCACCATAAAAATGCACACGGATGTCTAATCCTTGTGCAAGACATTCTTTTGCCCATTCTAACACATACATAGGTCGTTTGCCAGGAGATAGACTTCCTACAAAAAGAATCTGTATAGGATACGTAAACTCTGGTGTTCTCATAATAGGTACTTCTGAGTCCCTATAGGTAGCTGTAAAAAAAGGGATTATATTTTTGGTTTGATGTTGCCAATTCCCATACACAAGCACGCTCATATTTTTAGATAAAAATTCGTTGCTCAATATCCATTTTTGAAGTTTGTAACTTAGCGGTTGCTTTGTTTTTGGACTCCAATTCCCTGCATACTTCACTGTTTTTTTCTTGGAAGGAAAAAAGATTTGAATAAAAGAAGCTATCAATCCTATGGTAGCTGGACAACGTAAGTGAATATGATCTGCCTGACGCATTGCTTTAAACAATCGCATACAAATAATGGGGAATGCCCCTATCGATTTTAAGATAGTAGAAACCGTTCCAAAACTAATGTCAGGAATGGATATAACCTCCAAATCATTTCTTTCAAAAGGTGCTTTGAGTAGTTTTTGAGTGTAGGAAGTAGGTGATACAATAGTGACCTCATCGACATATGAAAACCAAAGATTCATCTCTTTTACATAAGGCGCATAAGAATAGTACTTCTCATTTTCTAAAAGTGTTGGCGCTAGTGTAATGACTAAAAATCGCATTAAATATATCCTTTAGAATCATTACTACTCACCACTTGCGCAGGAACTCCTACAACCGTTGTAGCCTCATCTACATCTTTTACCACTAAAGAATTAGCTCCTATTACAGCATTATTCCCAATGGTGATATTTCCCGCGATGGTAGCATTTGCTCCTATATACACATGATCCCCAATGACAGGTACACCGCGATGTGCTCCTCTCCCACTCACTCCTATAGTAACCCCTTGTGAGATATTGCAATTATGTCCTATAACGGCATTGGCATTGATAATTATACCTCCAAAATGACCTATATAGAATTGTCGCCCTACGGTAGCACTATACGGAAGCTGAATTCCTGTTAGAATCTCTATATACTTCTGTGAAAACACACCCCATAAAAGCAAGATATTTTTAAATAGTTTAGGGAGTTTACTTCTGTAAATCTTATTAAAAAAGCGATAACAAAACAACGCCCATAATCCCTGCTGGGTTAACAGAAGCACTAGTGTAGACTTGCCGCTATACTTCTTATATTTTATGAGATCTTCTGTAAATCGCATTGATTTATATGTGTTTTGGTTTGTTAAATATAAGGCTTAGCCAGCCAACTATACGTCCTAAGCTTTCGCTAAAAGCGGCTTTTTTATCATTCCCACGTAGGGAGTTACTCAATCTCACTAGGGTGAGGACATACGCAGTAAGATTCCATAAAAAGCGTTGTTCTAATGTAGGCTTAGGATATTTACTTCTCCAGATATACCATCCATTACGGATCACCATTTTACCATATTTAAAATGATTAGGCCTTCCTCCTGGATCATGGTAATGGTGTAGTTGTGCATTTGTATTAATATAGAGCGGTCCTTTTTTGGATAATCGCAACGTATAATCGGCATCTTCGTATAGACCATATCCTTCAAAATATTCAGAGAATTTTTGAGATTTCAACGCTGCTATTTTGTAAGAAGCCACACCTCCCATAAGTTGTTCTACTGGATAGATCTTTCCAGAAGGCGGCAAAAAACTAATAGATCTCCCGTGGGAAAATGTAGGCAAATACCCTGGAGGTCTATTGGCATCTAGTCCTAACTTTTTTCGGAGGACATATCGAGAACCATCAGATCGTACATAGCCGTCAAAATAAAACTGATTGATAGCAGGTGTAAAAGGTTCGTTTACTTTTTTCCAACTAACTTCATTTACAATATAACCGCCTACCCCTAATGCATCAGGATACACTTGATAGGTTTTAAGAATTTCTTCAAAATATGTAGTTTCTAACACAATATCGTCATCAAGGAAACAAACAATCTCTATGGTGTCTCCTACTAAGTCAATTCCGTAATTACGCTGTTTTGTTAGACCTCTATGTTCTGGTGGCACTTTGAAATAGGAAAGGTTTTTGTATTTGCTTTCGCGAAAGCGGTCTTCTGTTTTATCATCTGTAGAACCGTCAATAATCAAAATTTCATCTGGATACGTTGACTGTAACTGCACACTATCTAGTAGCGTACATATAGCCACAGGTCGCATATATGTGCAAACAATTAAACTAAGTTGAGTGTTATGCATCTAATGGTAATTTTTTAGCCCAATGGGTACTATTTTTCCAAGCTTTCTTAAAGTAAGAAATATAAGAAAAAGGATTTTTGATCGGTTGATGGGAATAATATTTAAAGAAAAGCATCCATTTATATCCTTTTAATTGTGCTTTTGTAGTGTTTTTTGTACGATGAAATAAAATCTGAGGTGCTGGTTTTGGGAGTATCGCATCCTCCTCCCAAGGGAATGTCGGTAAACTTCTAAAACCACCTATGGGTGCTTTAAGATGTAGGATTTGTATATGAGGCGCATAGATCACATCATATCCAAGATTACGTATTTGCATGCCAAAGTCAACATCTTCTCCATATCCATGCTCTAATGCCATGTCAAAAGAAGCGTTTTTAACAATGTCACGATGTACGACAGAACAACCTGAACCAAAGGTTTCCCATTGGGTATACGTCTTGTGCTTTTCTACTTCGCCTTCTTGTAAGTAAGACATATTGATACAATGAGATCCTGTTTCTTTAATAGCTGCTGCTATTTTTTCCAAAAGATTGGACTCAAATCTATTATCATCATCAAAAAGAAAAACCCAATCGGCTTCTGTTTTTTCTAATGCCAAGTTCCGTGCATTACAAGCGCCTGTCTGATGGATAAATTGATGTTCTATAGGAAATGGCCATGATGCTGTAGTGATATAATCCAATTCGGAGCTACTATCAGGATCAGGGTTTTGTTCTACAATAACGATCTTTTGAGGAAGTATAGTTTGCTTAGAAAAGTCCTTAAGCACATCATATAAATAGGTTTTTCTTCCTAGTGTAGGAATAATCACATCGATCTCCAATTTTTCTAACAACTTCTTTGAAGACTGGAAAGGAATTGAGGTTAAATCTATAAAGACTTCTTTTTTCTGAACAAATAACAGTGCGTTTAGACAAGCAAAAAGTGGAAACTTTTTTTCATAGCGTATATGACACATGAGTAAGAAAAACAACCATTGTGATTTAAAGTGTTCTTTTACAAAAGCGTATTGTAGTTGTGTGTTCGCTTTTTTAATAGTGTCTTTACTAGGGAATCTCTTTATTAACAACGGTTCGTGATAACAACATATTCCTGCTGCTTGTCCTTTTCGCGCAAGCGAATTCAAAAAATAATCAAATCCTCTTGTGATGGTAATCTCATTTCCTGAAGCTAGCAATACACTCGCGTGTATCGCACCAACGGCACTACTCATACACCACGTAGGATAGCTTTTGTTAGCAATTATTTTTAAAAACGGACTGTCTTCTATATAGCCAATGGATGGTGATAAAAAAGGATATTGTGCATTCCCAAGACTTACCATACGCCTTTTATGATGTAGTAATTCAGGTAGTGCCTGTATATTAAGCATCTCTTTATTAGTTACGTGACACCAGATAATCCACTCTTCAGGATACCGTTCTGCAATGGCTAAAAGGGCTTTTGCAGGTTCTTTCTCTTGAATGGAAACAGGTATTGCCTGATCATCTACGATCTCTTGTACAGTATCGTGTATGTGATATAAAAAGATCATGAGGCGATAATGCCTTTATAGAATTTGATATTTTCTTCTGCAATTTGGTCTTGTGTAAAATGTGCTAAAATACGCTCACGAGCTTGTACTCCCATCTTTTTTGACAGATCCATATCTTGTAATAAACGTACGATAGCTTCTGAAAGTTTTTGAATATCGTCAGGAGAAATTATATATCCTGTCTCTCCATCTATCATGAGTTCCTTTGCCCAGCCAATATCTGAAGTCACCATTGCCTTCTCTAACGCCATCGCTTCTAGCCAGGTCATAGGAAAGGCTTCTGCATAACTGGGTAAGCAAACCACTTGAGCACTTCTAATCGCATTTGCCACTTCGCTATATGGAATTTGCGCTGTAAACTTGGCTTGCTTTATGGCTTCTTTATTTAGTATAGATTGCAATAACGCAATCGTACTCGTGCCTGTTTTTGCGTCAATCACATCTTTACCTATGAATGTTAATTGTGCGTTTGGTTCTTGTAGGATCACCTTATTGAAAGCTTCGGCTAATGAAAATACCCCTTTTTTACGAATGACACTTCCAAAATAAAGTATAGAAAAAGGGATGATCTTACTATTATCTGGTGTAAATGCGTCTACATCTACGCCGTTATGTATCGTGGTTATGGTGTCTTTTATACCAAATAGCTCTGCTGTTTTTTGAGCTGTAAATGCACTTACAGATAGAATATAATCTGCGCTTGTTAATGCCATTTTTTCAAAGTAGAAGTTCTTCTTTTTTTGAGGTCTTCCTTCTAAATGACAAAAATAGGTGTCTGATCCGTGGAGTCGTATCACTACAGGGATTTTAAATTTCATAAAAGCCGTAATTCCCGTCCAGTCTGGTGCTTCTATTGCATCGATATGTTGTTGTTTTACAATCGTATTTATATACCGATTGATATGCTTTCGATATAAATACCATCCTCCAATAGGATACTTTTTATGTTTTATAAGATGTAGCGTAACTCCATCTTCTTCTATGATCGTATCTTCTGCCTGACTATATATAAATACAGTTACTTGTATATGCTTTCGCGAAAGCGCAATAGCAAGATTTTTAATACTTGTGCCTATTCCTGCTGCACGTTGGATGCGTGGATGGGGATATTCTGGAGTGAGGAAGGCAATATGCATTTGTATGTAGATAAAAGTTAACTAGTTTTTTGTGAGTTTTTCAATTCCATCCCAAATTCTATCTGGAGCTTCTATGGCTGGTTGTTTATTAATAATTCGAAACCAATCTTGTGCTGCGGTGATCGTTTTTGGCACTCCTTGTAACATAGTTTCTAATGAATCAGCAATGGTATCTGGATGGTCTAACCAAACAACCGCATCGGGTGAAGGCATGGACCTAAAATGAACAAAATCATAAATGTACACACCCGCTTCTACCGCTTCATGTGTATTGAGATAATTATAATTCAGATACGCACAAGGCTTTTCTGCTGTCGCATAATCAAATACCATACTTGATCCCAGATTGACAACAAATTCTGTATGGGCTATTAAGTTAACTTGTAAAACTAAGTCTTCTCGTGTGGGAAGAATAGTATTCCATCCTTCACCTATCTTATTCCATAGCGGTGGAAGTACGACAATAACATCTTTATATGTTTCTATAACCGCGTCATATCTCGTAGAAAAATCTACAGGACATCTTCTAAAAATAATTCCTAAAGGAACTCCTCTCTCGTTTAAACTGCGCACAGCACTTGCGATGTCTCTAAGATACAATTCATCTTTTGGCGAAGTTGTGATATCGTCACCACTGAAGCAGATGTATTTCTTTGTGAGATCTAAACCGTGTTCCTTAAAAAATGCTTCTTTACTTACTAAAATCTCTTTTTGAAAGTGGGGCTCAAACTGAGGCGTTCCTGTGACAATGATTTGCTCTGGTTGGATATATCTCTGGTAATGCAACAACTCATTTTTCATGTGGTCACTCCAGACAAAATAATGATCTGTGGTCACTACGGTGGTGGCTTTGGGGACATTGTCCCAAGAAAAAATATAAGAAACCGTTGGGATATCTAAATCCTGTGCCGCGGTAATAGGTGAAATAGCTATCACAGATCGCTGACTCGCACAAAACAGGATATCAGGTTGTTCTTTTTGTAACATGGCTTTGCAAGAACGATAATAGGTGGTCTTGCGCTCCTGATCCATCATACGTTTTCTAATAGCTAGTAAACCTGATTCAGAGCCATATCTATAACAAAACCATTTGATGAGCGCTTTTTTAAGCCTTCCTTTTAATGATCCAGACGGCAACGGAAATTTATAGGATTGATAGACATCATCGCTATCACGTTGTGAAAAAAGATTTAATTCAATACGGATACAAGCCGTTTTTAAGACATCCGTCAACCAGTGTGGTTTTTCTTTTTTAAAAACAACTTGATTAAATCCTAGCTCCTCAAGATCAAAAGGCGTGTGATTCCAAAACAGCACTTCATGCCCTTTCTCTAATCCTTTTTTATAAAAAGAGGTATAGGCAAAATTTCTAAGGCTCACGCCATCAGGAAGTAACACAAGTACTTTTTTACTCATACGTAGCGGTAATGATAGGTTGGTTTGCTTTATGAATATGCGATTGCTCCAAATATAGTACAATACCACGATTTGCTAGAACTTTATGTGCTTTTCGAATGGTATCAGGGGTAAAATCTTTGATCCTATACTCTTTGGATGTAGTGATTTCTTTTTGTGCTACAGGCTGAATCAATCCTTCAATATAGCCTTTGACAATTTTTGGGTAGAGTACCCCAGCTTGCTCAATTAATCGATTGCCAATGGTATGAATCGTATCCTCTTCGTACAAGGTCTCCAATCGTAATTGATGTAAAATACCACCAGCATCTACTTTACTTGTAGCGATATGGATCGTAGCGCCTATACAGGCAAATTCATTGTTGACAATAGGGAAAAAATTAGTTCCTGATCCTTTGTAATAAGGTGACAATCCTAAATGAAGATTGATCACTTTGTTTGGAAACTTTTCTAAAATAATAGGCTTTATGATAGAAGTTCCAAAAAGAAGGATGTAATCCACTTTATGTGTTTCCAAATAAGAAACTGTTTCTTCTGAGTTTATTTTTCCAAACGCTAAAGAAATATGTGGTACCACATCAGGAAAGCTTGTGTATTGTCCAAAGAAAGCCTCCTCAGCAATTGCTCTATCCTTAAAATGGGTATCTAATAATTGCTGCTCTTCTTCACTGTATCCACTTCCATCTTCGATGGCTTTATTTTTTTGTTCAGTAATAATCAAGACGATATCTAAGTGTGCCTTGAGTTGTGTTGCAATGTATTTATGCCTGAGATGATTACTTGTGAATAAGGCGATACGCATGATCAAAAGCTTTTTGATTTTTACCTAAAGGTAGGTCATTACAGTCAAAACGTTTTAACAGAAGCGGATTTTCATCACCTCTATTAATGCTTCGCTCCATGGTAAATCCAATGGTATGTGCTGCACTTTTTGCCATCTCCTCTACAGGAGCTGCACACGCTTCACGACTACCATACGGATAACTTACATAGGGAATGTCTTTATTGGTAAGTTGCTCCAGATAGTTTTTTGAAGTCATATATTCTTTCGCTATGACATCACGGTCTAAATACCCTAATGGCAAATGACTATGTGTATGGCTTCCTAACATCCCTTCATTAGCAAGTTGTATCAGCTGCGCTTCTGTCATATACAAGCCTTTTACCACCTGATCCGTATCAAAATGACGATCAAAAATAACGCCTATAAGATCGCGTTGCTCTTGGATTGATAATTTAAAATTTAAAGTGAATTTTAAAAGTGCTGTTTCCTCGTCATCATAATTATAGTGTATGATCGCTTGGACCTTTTCATCTTTAGAGAGCACTGTCTTTCCCTCAATATCAAACGCTTTTAAAATATCAAAAAAAGCAGGGGTAGACATTTGAGATCTCAGCAGATGTATTTTATGAACGAGCGTGACTTCTTTTTCTATAAAATTAATACTATTGATAAAAAACAATGCCTTGATCTCTAGTTCATCGAGTATCGGTTTTGCTTGAAGGTATTGCTCTTTCAATCCATCATCAAAGGTGATCAAGATATAATGATTGGGAGACTGAATCACTTGTTCTCTATTTTCCAGTAATTCTTGAGGTGTTATAAAGGTTCCTATCTCTTTTAAAGCAACTAATTGTTCTCTGAAAAAGGTGGGAGTTACACCAAAAATACTGGGATACGGCGCTGCAAAATCATTTCTAATGTAATGGTAGTTACCTACAGTAAGCATAAGGGGGGAAATTAATTATGTTTGGGGGTAATCAATTATGGCGCAAAGATACTAATAAGCTAGCATTAATCCATTGCCAAATATGAAAACTACTATCCTGATCTCCATTTACATAGCGAGTCCATTCTTCCTGTAATTGTTCATAGTCAAACCAAGAAGTGTCTTTAAGTCCTTCTATGGTATTTTCTACCCAATCCTTAAGATCTTCTGCCAGCCATTCCCGCTGTGGCGTTTGCAAAGGGCGTTTGGGTGCATAGGTAATGCTATCCGAGAGATATTCAGATACGATAGCACGTAGTAGATATTTTTGTACGCCATCATGTATTTTATACGTAAGCGGTTGTGCAAAAGCAAACTCTACAAGCCTATAATCCAAAAAAGGCTCTCGTAACTCCGTACTGAATTGCATAGAGACTCGATCATTAAAACGAAGTGCTCTCGGAATCTTTGTATAAAATAAATCTCGGTATTGTAAATTTAAGATTCGGTCTTTAAAAGGTGTTGGATAGATTGGTTTTTTTGCTTTCGCGAAAAAGTCCGCAGTCAACACCCCCGTTCTAAAAGGAGATTTGGAAACCCCTTGAATAACATTATCTGATGTCTTCGTATAATAATCATACCCAGCCCACTGTTCATCCATCCCTTGACCGTCTAGTAGTACTTTGACCCCTTTTGATCGTGCTTCTTTAAAAAGTTCGCCATACGCCACGGTGGGTACACCACCATAAGGCTCATCTTGTTGTATTGCCATGACCTCAGCAAGAGAAGCAAGATGATCTACTTCCAGTTGTATTTTAGTCAATGGATTTTTGGTATGCGCAATCAATCCCTCTACCCAAGGCAGTTCATCATACCGATCGTCTCCTGTATAAAATGTAAAGGCTTCTATATTTTCACCCTCTTCCAACCGATTGACCAACGCCAATAACGCCGAACTATCCAATCCCCCACTTACATTAAAACCAATAGGAACATCAGCTCTAAAGCGCAATCGAATACTATCATCCAGTAATTGAAGATATCTGGCTTTTACGATTTCAAAAGAAAGCGCTATATCGTATTTCTTGACAGCTTCTTCAAAGTCATACCAACGTGCTATGGCAACCTCCGAATCATCCAATGTTAAAAAATGTCCACCTTGTAATTGGTGGATACCTTCCCAAAAGGTCTCATTAGGCATTCCATAACTTCCATACGCAAAATAACTAGCCCAAACGGATTCGTTAGGTGTTTTGGAAATTCCAGCAGCAAACAGACTCTTTATTTCAGAAGCAAAATAAAAAGTGTTTTCAACCACCGTATAATAAAAGGGTTTTACCCCAAACCGATCTCTAGCTGCAAAAAGTCGTTGTTCTTTTGTATCCCAAATGGCAAAGGCAAACATGCCATTTAGTTTAGAAAGACACGCGTCTCCCCACGCTTGATAGGCTGCTAATAAGACTTCGGTGTCTGAGTTTGTTGTAAAAGAATATGTAGACGCTAATTGCTTTTTGAGTTCTATATAATTATAAATTTCTCCATTAAAAACAATGATAAATCGAGAATCGTGAGAAAAAAATGGCTGATTTGCTTCTGGAGATAAATCAATAATTGCCAACCGATTATGACCTAGAAAAGTATCACCTTTCATGTATCTTCCAGTAGCGTCAGGACCTCGATGCGCTTGCGCTTCCAGCATCGCATCTAGTTGTTTTTGAGAAGCTTTATTCCCTATGATTCCTGCAATACCACACATTAATCTTTCCACTTTTTGACGAGTTCTTCTGCTTTTTTCCAATCGTCCATTGTGTCAATATTGACATGCCATACGGGATCAGATTCGATATAACTAATGCTTGAACCGTACAACGAATTTTGTTCTAAAAGCACCTCGCTTTTAGTCATATAAATTGCCCCATCACGGATGTAAGCATCCGGCAAATCTTGTCTTCTTTTAATGATTTCTTTTTCGCCTGTTGCGATCTGGAGTTTCCCATCTTTGGTAGCTTCAAATACCCAATGCGGATTGTACTCATGGGGTACTTTCAATACCGATACGAGGGAGTCTGTGTTCGCTTTCGCGAAAGCGGAAACCGCCTTATCAATCAGCTGCGCACTTCGAAAAGGGTTGGTGACTTGTAGCAAACAAACCGCATCATACTGCTTGCCTTGGGATTGCATAAACTGCAATGCATGCTGTACCACACCCAGCGAACCAGAATGATCTTCGGCAAGTTGTTGCGGACGTTGGAAAGGTACTGAAACCCCTAAATCACGTGCTAACGTCATCAACTCCTCATCTTCTGACGAGAAAATAAGCGTATCTAATTTTGTTGCCTTCAATCCTGCTTCTATGGTATAGTGCAATAAAGGATGTCCGCCTAGTAATTTCTTATTTTTACCGGGAATTCCTTTGCTACCGCCTCGTGCGGGTATAAGGCCTAGCACTTTCATTAATACGTAATGGTTTTATGATAAGATAATGGGCAGGTTGCGAGGATATCAGCAATCTTTTCTCCCGCTTCTCCATTACCATAAATCGGCGAAGAAGGAATTTTTGTTGCTGTCAATTGCTTTTTGATCGCTTCTCCAATGGCTTCTTTGGTATAATCTACATCAATCACATTGGCACCACGATCTCTCCCATGTTGGCGCGTTCCTATATTAACCACAGGCACACCGAGATAGGCACATTCTCTAATGCCGACACTACTATTTCCTATCAAACATTTTGAGTTGACAAGCAACTCCAAAAAGTCATTAGGCTCCATATTTTTAAAGAAACGGATGTTTTTTGGGTTGACGCTTTCGCGAAAGCTTCTAATTCCATTACTTGTACCGTCAGATCCTGCATCTACATTCGGCCAAAACCAATAGGTAGGAATCCCCAATTCGTGGATGACTTCTAAGGTAGTCAACACATCTTTTTTGGCAGCTCCATACTCCGTTGTTACAGGATGTTGCATCACAACTAGATAGTCGGCGTCTTTTGGAATGGCAGCACCTACGCCTCCGTATTTTTGAGAAGGATCAAACGTAAATCCTGGATTTTCTTTTACACTTTTTGCAATGTCTATAGACGGACATCCTGTGTTGTGTACGGTATGTTCTTCTTCTCCTAGTTTGAGCACACGTGTTTTTGCGCTTTCGCTCGCAACTAGATGAATATCTGCCAGCTTGGTATTGGCATGGCGTACTTTTTCATCAATATTTCCTGTGACTTCGCCTCCTTGAATATGAACTAAAGGTATATTTTGATAGGCTGCGGCAATCGAGGTTGCGATAGTTTCAAAACGATCAGCAATCGTGACGACCATATCGGGTTGTAGTTTATAAAAAACAGTTGCCAACTCCATCACACCGAGTCCTGTGGTTTTTGCCATAGCGGTTTTGTTTTCGCCTTCGAGTACCATAAATACTTTTTCGGCAATCTCAAAACCATCTTGCTCAATATAATCGACAGCATTGCCATAACGTCCTAACAAAGCAGAGCCTGCGATCACAAGCTGTAATTCTAGATGAGGATGTTCTTTAATGGCTTGTAACGCCGTTTTAATTCTGCTATACGAAGGTCTTGCCGTGACAACCACACATACTTTTCGGTTACTCATGTATACAATCTTGGGTTAAAAAGTCCCACTTTTTTAATGCCTTGGTGATGGGTTTTCCAATCACTGACTCAAATTGAGAAGCGTCTATGCCATACCCTTTAGGCTTTTTTGCTTCTAAATCATTAAAAGTGAGTATATATCCTTTCGGCAGGTCTTTGTTTACCGATAAAGATTTTTCAAAAATACGTTTTAATTCGGCATATTGGGTACTGTTGGACTTATCAATGGGATGCTTTCGCGAAAGCGTAATATTGCGGACACTTTTTACCATGGTAGGAATATCCTTGATCTCTATAGAAGAGGTCGCGTCAGGCCCAAAATCTGAATGAGAAAACACGGCGTGAAATTCTAAAATCTCAGCACCTAAAGCGGTGGCTGCAATGCACGTTCCAATATCCGCCGAATGATCTGAATAGCCGATTGGCACGTCATATCGATCTTTTAATTCTTGTATAACGTTTAATCCATACTGCTCTGGTGCAGTGGGATAGCTGGTCGTACATTGTAGGATAGAAAAATCTACCTTCTTTTCTTTAAGAAACCGTACGGTCTCATCGAGCTCTGCAAAAGAACTCATGCCAGAAGATACAATCACAGGTTTTCCAGTAGCAGCAATTTTTTCTAATAGCAGAAAATTATTAACTTCTCCAGAACCCACTTTATAGCGTTGCATTCCTATTTCTTCCAACAGATCTACGGCCGCATTACTAAAAGGCGAAGACATAAATTCTAGTCCCGCTTTTTTGCAACGTCTTTTGATTTCTATCCATTGTTCTTTAGAAAACTCCATACGTTTCCAATAATCAAAACGGGTAGCGTCTTGATCTGAAAACTTAACTCGAAAGGGTTCGTGAATACTACTCTCTGCCTCGGCAATATGGGTTTGAAACTTGATGGCGTCTATGCCCGTTCCTTCCAGCGCATCTATGTAGTCATACACTTTTTGTATACTGCCATTATGTGCTTGTGCTATTTCTGCGATGATCAACATGTATCTGTTTTTTATAAATTCTCAGTAGGTATGTCATTCCTTTTTGCTTCACAACAAATCATCGTTCCTCTTTGCATTAAGTAGACTTTCGTGACACTAAGATTTGAATATTTTTCTATCACATTTTTTAATGTATACGGGCTGTACCAAGCATTATGATCAGGATGTACCACTTCTGTAAATACACCATCTTCGATATGATAATTTTGTTGACGTGCTTTGGAAAAGCAATTAGGTGCCGTAATTAAAAACTTTGTGGCATTAATGGTCGATATATTCTTTAGAAATTGCGCGACATTATCAACGTGTTCAATGGTTTCTGGGATTAAACATACATCATATTTTTTTGAAGGAAGGCTCTCAAAATCAGAAAAATAATCTTGATCTACATATTTTCTCAGATTTTCTATACCCGGTTTATCGATATCAAATCCATCTATCGATTTGGTATATTCCGATAGCATCATGTGCAAATTATTCTCTGCATTAAATACGGGCCAATCTGTACAACCAAAATGAAGAACGTCCTTATGTTCACATTCCTTCCTAAAAAGATCAAGCCTGTCATCAATATTTTTATAAGGCATTTTTTGAACCCAATATTCCTTTACCGTTTTATAGTGTGGCTTTGTTGACTTTGAAATCTTTTTAATACGTTGCTTCATTTTAAAAGCTTTGTGTCTTAAAGATTTGATCATAATTTAGGTTGATTTAATGGGGTTACAGTTACAGGTGCACTAATAAGTAGGAACAAACAAAGATGCTGATTTCATTTAAAAGCAGCTATTCTATGGGAATATTCATATATAAATGTATCACTTTTTATTTTCTAATCTCTTTTGTACCACATCTCTGGCAATACCACAGGAGTGTTAGGGGTATTGTCTTTATCTAACACATGAGGAAAATCATTTCGGAATCCTTTTGCATCACCTCTGTCTTTTCTTATAAAAGTAAACTCAGCGACACTAGGGATTGCGATCCCATGTTGCACATAAGGAGATGAAATATTATTAGGGTGAATATGTACACAATAATGATTTTGTAATAGTTTCTGAAACACAAGACTCGTGGTTAAGAAAAACTCTTTATTCCAAAGTTTATGGAGATTATGAAACTCAATGATAATGACTCTAAACTGTTTTAGAAGCTGTTCTGACGTATTCAGAATGGTTACATACTCATAGCCTTCTATATCCATTTGTAACATAAGATCTTCGTCATGAGTACCTATAGAAGTTCTTACCCAGTCATCTAATGTGGTATAGTCTTCATTATTTATGGGGCCTACATATTTTTTTAAAAAATTGAGTTCTTTATGTTCTGCCCCTGGACCATCTACAGATTTATCTGCTAAGAAAAGTTGCATTCCGTATTCTAAGCAAGAAACTTCAAAATTACTCATCCTCCCAACACCTGGTGAAAAGCAAGCTTTTATATTTTTTAAATCATCGGGCACTAAATAACCACCATCATGATCTGGTCCTAAACGGATCAATTCTTTATCCGTTTTTACTGGGTAAAGTGATTTTATTAAAGAAGCTACAGCTTCTTTTGACGTACTCTTTTCTACGTAAAGTCCTTTAGAGCGGAGCTTATTTTTGATATATGCTTTTATAGAATTGAACATAGGCTAGTTTGTTATCATTTTAAGCTTATTTACAATGGCTTCAAGAGACTTCTCACGTTCTCGCTCTGCAAATGATTTTCCTTTTTCTTTTATAGATTGATAGACTTTAATACACGCATTCATTCTATCTCTATAGTCCGCATCTGATAGGTTTTTAACAAATGAGAATACTTCTTTAGGATGATTAAATGTACTATAATCTATAAAACTATTCTCAGGAAATAATTCATAAATCCCATTATGCTTTCCGTAATATATGGGTAAGCAATAGTTGGCAATACTATCCCATATTTTTTCTGTAACGTAATATTTTGTTGATGTATTTTCAAAACAAAGATTAAAATAATAGTTTTCAAGCAAATCTTTCTTTCGAGTCACCCAATCGCCTGATCTACTATCTTCTTTAGAAACCCCTTCTGGCCATCCTCTACCATATACGTGAAAAGCTTCTTCTTTTTGACCTGCTAATGCTATTTCTGTTCGGGTCTTAATCAAATCAATATCTTCGCCGTTTTTATAAACGGCGGCTGTTTTTTCTCCTTTAAAATAACTCATCAACCCTACAATTTGCCTATTAGGCAACGTAAAATCTTCTGGAAGCACTTCTAGTTCTTCTTGTATGAGTTGTGCGTGAAAAGACAACGGACTTTTAAAAACATCTTCTGTATACAAATTCATAATATGACATCTCACCAGTCCAAACAATTCTTTACGGTAAGGTCTAAAAGACACATCAAATCGAGGTTCTTGGGTCCAAATAAGATATTTCTTTTTGCGTACATACTTTCTGAAAAAGGGTTTTAAAAACTTACGGTGTCCACCTATAAGTACATCGGCTTCTTTGATGTTTTTTACAATTTTTATATCATGCGATTCTAAATACGGAATATCTATAGGATTAAACCCTCCAAAAGGAGTATAGGGCATTGGTTTTACTAAAAATATACGTATCATCCTCTATCAACTTTTATCGTGTCATACGCTTTTAAAACTGACTGTTGTATGGTCTGTCGTTCCCATTGTTTTTTAAGATCCTGATTATACAAAAAAGCAGTTGCTACTAACTCCTGATTTTGCAATGCCATCAGTATATGCTTTTCAATTTCAGCAGGGTCTTCACAATCTTCAATAAGTAATCCGTTTATCTCGGGTGTAATGACTTCGGCTGTGGCATCTCCAGGATTGGATTGGATAGGAAATGCTCCCATACATATTGCTTCTAATACCGTATTGGGCATTCCATCTGAGTTACTATTACCAATATAAACTACTGACGCTCCCATCAATTTTAATATCCCATGATGTGACATCTGTTTATGAAATATCCACTGACTGGGTACATTCACTTTAAAATCAAGTGTCTCAGGACTGCATCCAAAGACAACAACTTCATAATCATTTAATTCCTTTTTCATAGCGTTGAGAGCTTGAAGGATGGGAATTGCTCTTCCCGATCTTCCTTGGTATCCTTTTACTAAGATCAGCTTACGATCTGCTATTGGTTTGATATAGCTTTTTGTTTCTTCTAATTCAAAACCGCCTCCTCCGGGAAAAACACCCAATGATCTCCCTGAAAAACCTAGTGTTTTAGCTAGTTCTTGATCTCTGTGGCAATCAGTAAATAAATAATTGATTTCTGGCAACACGGCTTCTATATCGCGTCTATAGCTAGGAATGTCTTTGAAATAAAATAAATCGCTTCCCCAAGAAGAATAGATCCAAGGAATTTTTGATGCCTTCATGACGTTTAAAATCGGCGTACAAGAAACATATAAGGCAAAACTGTGAACTACGTCTGGTTGGATTTCTTGTAGTTTTTCTTTAAAAATTGTCTCTATATTTCGTTCAAAAAAAGCTGTCAGAAACGGAAGTTTAGTACTTATTTTTTTGAACAGATATCGCCCTTTTTTAAACCGATATTTCCAATTGATATGTTGTTTTACAAAATCTAAAGATGCATTTCCCGCTCCCCCACGTACATCAAACCAATGTACCTCATGACCACTATCTCTCAACTGTTCTGTCCAACGCTGAAAGTGAATCGAATTCATAGAAACCATAAGTATTTTCATAAAGACGATGACAGATTTATGGTACAGATGATTTTTTCATTCTTCCTATCAAAAGAATAGGTATACGGTGTATTGCGATGATTTGCAATCAGGGTCTCCAAAAGTTGAGCGTTTGCCTCTTCTAAAGGTATAAAAAGCGGTGTTTTCTTTTTAAGTAGTTTTTTGACGTTTGTTTTGATGCCCTTTGCATCTGGATGTGGTTGTACTGTGAGTTGTACAACACCCTTCCAAACGCCTTCTGAAAGTTGAAAACAAAAGGCAGTAATTGCATCCAATGTACCAGTACATTGGATACTCACATCAGGTGTTTCGAGCGCTAAATAGGCTTTTTCATTAGGAAGAACTCCCCACTCATTCCCTTGGTTTGCATAGGTTTTTTTATGCTTTCGCGAAAGCGAAATATACTCAAAATTAACACGTTCCAAAGCAGGGTGATACGGCGCTGTACTTTCTTTGGATCTATAAAATTTAGGATGCCATTGATGTAATAATAAGCATTCCTCTTGATTGAAGTGTACTGAAATTCCTTGATTGCGTAATCGTACATGTACATCGGTATCTTCAGATCCCCAGCCGTGATAAAACTCATCAAAACCATTGATTTCTTTTAAGATCGCTGTTGGAAATAAGGTCATTCCTGTAGCTTCTTCATTGGTATAAAATTTTACTTGATACTCGTTGAATGGCTTCTCCAATTTACTTTCTTCTTCGGTAAGAATCCCTACGTTAAAATATGTCACCTCAGCAGAGTGAAGATGCTCTTGAATTTTTGTGACGAACTCAGGATGAAAAAGCATATCCATATCTGCAACCATAAAATAGGGTGTGTCACATTGCTTTAAGGCAATATTTATGGCTCTTGTTTTTTGCCATAATTGCCCTTGTGTTGGACATTTTATTAATGTCACTCCATTTAAGGCAGCAATATAGGTTTTGAGATCTTCTTGGTATGTTGGCTCACTGCCATAGTCTACCACAACTACATTTACGTCTTTTCCTAATTGCATTCCAATAGAGGTAAGCGTACGTTTTACGGTAGCTATATCTCTATTACGATTTGG
>ERZ651776.954-NODE-954-length-37266-cov-9.309850_pt1 | contig 37266 bp, 32 predicted proteins | sample MGYA00514761_ERZ651776 | MGnify/ENA metagenome assembly ERZ651776
GCCATGATGGTTGGTGTGGTCGAAACCGGGTCGGCGCAGTCACTGGCTCGGAACAACTTGACGGTCGGTGCCAAGACGGGTACCGCCGAAATCGACACGTTCTCAGGCGCCGAAGACACCCACGCATGGGTGATCGCCTTCGCTGGGCCCAGTGGTGGCGAACCTGAATTCGCGCTTGCAGTAATCGTCGAAGCGGTCCCGGGACAAGGCCAACAAACCGGTGGTGCGGTAGCTGGCCCAATCGCGGCCTCGTTGATCGACACGCACTTCGGCTGACGCCGTTTGCAGGGTGTTTCTGGGTCGTGATTTCGGCTGCATGTGTGGGTCACGATGGCTGATCTAGGACGATTTCGAGGGCTCAGACCAAGAAACTCGGGTCTACGGCCGATTTGAACGACCGGAATTCCTTGGGGTCCAATCCCCCATGCCGAGATTCTCACGGTTGACACACGTAACATTGCTGAGAATGTCCGAGGAGAGCCCCACCACCTTTGGTGGCCGATACGAGCTGCATCGCAGGTTGGCCCGCGGTGGGATGGCCGACGTGTTTCTTGCGCGCGACCAATTGCTCGGACGTCCTGTCGCAGTCAAGGTCCTGTTTCCTGAATACGCAACCGATCCGACGTTCGTCGAGCGGTTCCGTCGAGAAGCCCAGGCGGCGGCGAATTTGAATCACCCGAACATCGTCTCGATCTATGACTGGGGCGAAGAACTCGGCACGTATTACATCGTGATGGAGTATGTCGAAGGCCAGAGCCTGGCCCAGATTCTCCGTCGCGACGGCAGCCTGACGGTCGAACAGGTCACCCGGGTGGCACTCGATGTCGCTGGCGCGCTCGGCTTTGCCCACGAGGGCGGAGTTGTGCATCGCGACGTTAAACCTGGCAACGTGCTCGTTTCACCCAAGGGCGAAATGAAGGTCGCGGACTTTGGTATTGCCACGGCCCTGACCGCAAATGCCGACGCCAGTCTGACCCAAACGGGTGCGGTGATGGGCACGGCCACCTACTTCTCACCCGAGCAAGCTCAGGGCCACAAGGTCGATCACCGCAGCGATCTGTATTCGCTTGGTGTGCTGCTGTACGAAATGCTTGTTGGCCGACCACCGTTCACCGGCGAAACCCCGGTGTCGATCGCGTACAAACATGTACAAGAGCCGGTCGTGCCGGTCACCGAACATGGCGTCGATATTCCACCGGCGCTCGCCGCGATAACCATGAAGCTGTTGTCGAAGAATCCCGACAACCGATACCCGTCGGCAGAAGCGCTGGTCGCTGACCTGGATCGTTTCCGTCAGGGTCAGGCAATCGCTGCCGCCGCCGTCATGCCACCGGCTCACATGGCAGGCCCGGGTAATGGTGCCCCGATGCCAGGTGTGCCCATCGGCGCAACTACTGCTGTTGCTTCCCAGCGTCGCCAGGCCCAACCGCTGCCGGCCGCGTACCAAGAGCCTCCCCGCCGTCGTGGCGGGTTAATCGTCTTTGGTGTTCTCATGGCTGGGTTGATCTTGGCCGGTTTTTTGATCCTGTTGCAGGATCGACTGGACACTGCCGACGATGGCACCGGGCTACCCACCACAGTCGCTGCTCAAACCGCCGTTGTGCCGTCGGTCGGTGGCCGCGTCGAGTCCGACGCTCGCAGCACCCTCGAGGGGCTGCAACTTGTTGTCGCCACGGTCGCAACCGCTGATAACTCGATTCCGGTCGGCCAGGTCATCCGGACCGACCCGCCCGCGAACTCCGTGCTTACCCTGGGTTCCACGGTCACGATGTTCGTGAGTTCAGGCGCCAACGTGAAGTCGGTGCCCTCAGTGCTGACCATGACCGAGAATGAGGCACTCCAGGCAATCACCCGGGCTGGGTTTGAACCATCGCGTCAAACCATCACCAGCGATCTGGCACCCGAGGGCGAAGTCGTTGGCCAAGAACCAGCCGCCGGCTCGCTGGCAGATCCGGGATCTGTTGTGGTCTACCAGGTATCAATTGGCACCGAAGAACTTCCTGTTCCCGATGTGCGAGGTCAAGAACCGGCGGCTGCTCGGGTGGCACTCGAGGCCGAAGGATTCGTTGTGCTCGATCAATTCGAGCTGGAGTTCGACGACGAGATTGAACGTGACCTTGTGATCGGCACCATTCCCGAAGCAGGTGAAGACGCCAAACCCGGTAGTGAGATCACCGTGGTGCTGAGCCAAGGACCCGAGGATCTGATCCTGCCATCGTTCATTGGCATGGACAAGGGCCAGGCGTTCATCGAAATCGATTCGCTTGGTTTGATCGCCACTGAATTGGGCCAGTTCGTCACGAACCCAGACCTGGTGGGCAAGGTCGTTGACACGATCCCCGGCCCCAACTCGGTGGTTGTTCCTGGCCAACAGCTTCAGGTATTCACCGGATTGTTGAGCCCCGAGGCTGGCAACGGCGGATTTGATCCGGGCGCTGGCGCTTTCGGCCAGGGCCAGGGCCAGGACGACGACTTCGACGGCTGACTATTCGCTGACGACCGCACCTGTCGCGGTGTTGGTTGTGGTGGCTGCTGGCGTGCCCGTCTCGGCCCAACGTTTGCTCATAGCCAAGAAGTTGGTGAGCATCTGATGGCCCGAGTCTGTCAGGACTGACTCAGGGTGGAACTGCACGCCTTCGATGGGGAAGTCGCGGTGGCGAAGGCCCATAATGACGCCGTCTTGGCTGGTGGCAGTGACCTCGAGCACGTCGGGAATCGAACGTGGCTCGACAACGAGCGAGTGGTACCTGGTCACGGTCAGTTCCGGGTCGAGGCCAGTAAAGACGCCCCGCCCATTGTGAGTGACGGTTGATGTTTTGCCATGCATCACCGTGGGTGCTCGGACGACATCACCGCCGAAGACCTGGCCGATGGATTGATGACCGAGACAGACGCCGAGCATCGGGATGGTTGGTCCCAGTTCCTTGATCACCTGCAGCGAGATACCAGCGTCGTCAGGCGTACCCGGGCCGGGGCTAATCAGGATGGCATCGGGTTCGAGCGCAGCAATTTCGTCAACGGTGATTTCGTCGTGACGATGAATATGAATGTCGGCACCGAGCTCGCCCAGGTACTGCACGAGGATGTAGACGAACGAGTCGTAGTTGTCGATTACGACCACGCGTGGAGCCATAACGTCACTGTAATTGGCCGAAGAGGCACGTCCCCTGAATACTTGGTGCGTCCCGACGGTCCTGAGCGCCACCGACGGCCCTGAGCACTACCGACGTCGTTGTCCAATCGGCTATTTGGGCCCGAGGAGTAGCCGATTGTCAGGCGTGGCCGGCGACACCTATGGCTCGCCGATACATCAGCGTCAAGTAGGAAACGCACCACGTGCGTTTCGTGGCGCTCTGGTTTGACTAACCTGTCGGTATGGCAAGCCCACAAAAACGTAAAGTCCAGGGTGGTCGAGTTACCGCTAAGGGAACTCAACCCAAGGGCGCTCAGGCTCCGGTACAGCAGCCGTATAGCTCGGGATACGTTCCGGGCAAGGTCAGCCCGGTCTGGGTCCCGGTGCTGATGTTCGGCTTGCTCATCGCTGGCGCGCTCATGATCATCATGAATTACATGGGCTGGGTACCTGGTGGCACCAGCAACTGGTACCTACTCGGTGGCCTCGGACTCATCCTGGGCGGCATTGTCACCGCCACCCAGTTCCACTGATCTGAATTGTTATGTTCCCCAGGGGAACATAACAATTCGATTTACTCGACAGGTGTGATCAGAATCATGTCTTCGAGGCAATGGCGCGGTGCAGGCGGCTGCTCGTCGAGTGCCAACGTCATGCGAGCTTCAGAACCACAGATATCGCAGCGGTAGTTCAACTTGACCTTGCGCATCTCGCCGGGTGGTGGTGGCTCAGCCATGGGCTGCGAGAAACCACCAAGCAGCTTCAAGCCCGTCTTCATGATGAAGTAAAACACACCAGCAGCGATAACGATATTGATGACCGTTCCCACGGGTCTTAGGTTACGGCTACGTAGCCAATACGGGGCGGTAGGTGTTCGAAGTCCTAAGGTCCAGGCATGGACCAGTACAACGCAGCAATGTTGCTCTTGCGGGTGGCCTTTGGCCTGACGATGGCCGCTCACGGTTATGCCAAGGTATTTAAAGGCGGCAAGTTAGATGGAACCGCCCGTTGGTTTGACTCCATCGGCATGAAACCAGGAGCAGTGCATGCTCGTTTGGCAGCCGGCACCGAGATCTTGGCTGGCGTCGGATTGGCCGTCGGCCTCCTGACAACCTTCTCGGCCATGGGTTTTGTGGGGGTCATGCTGGTTGCTGGTTACACCGTGCACCGAGCTGAAGGTTTCTTCATCGTGAGCGGGGGCTGGGAGTACACCTTCATCTTGGCAGTCGCCGCCATCGGCATCGCCATGCTCGGCCCGGGCGAATGGTCGCTCGACAACGCGATCGGTACTGATCGTGACCTCGACGGCTGGGCCGGCCTGGTCCTAGCCGCAGGCGGCGGTATCGCCGCTGGCATCGCCCAACTCGCGATCTTCTACCGCCCCCCAGCTAACTAACGAAGCCAACACGTCTGCCTGCGACACACTGGCTGCCCATCCTCCGCATGACCTCCAGGGCACCTGTTCATTCGGGCACGTCCTCGGCTAGGTTCGCGGAGACGATCGAGGCCAGCCGGCCGCGCAGACAGGAGTACGTTCATGAGTATCGGAGGCGTCCGGCCAGCAGTGCAGGCCATGCCCGCGTACCGTCCTGGCAAGGCAGCGGAACAGGCCGAGGAAGAACACGGCATCGAGAACGCCATCAAGTTGGCATCGAACGAGAATCCGTACCCGCCGGTGCCATCGGTCATTGCCGCGATGACCGAAGCCGCGGCCGGAGTAAACCGTTATTGCGACCATCTGGCCATCGAACTACGCACCGCCATTGGGGCCATGGTCGGCACGGACCTTGATCATGTGGCCGTTGGTTGCGGGTCCGTTGGGCTGCTCCAGCAACTGTGCCTGGCATATCTCGACCCGGGCGACAATGTCGTCTACCCGTGGCGCTCGTTCGAGGCCTATCCGGTCAACGTGCAGATGATGGGCGCAGAGTCTCGTCAGGTTCCGCTGGTGGACCATGCCTTCGACCTCGACGCAGTGGCGACAGCGGTCGATGATCGAACAAAGATCATCATGCTGGCCACGCCAAATAATCCGACCGGCACTGCGCTCAGCGTCGATGCGTTGCGTGCGATGTTGGCGAAGGTACCCGATCATGTAATCGTGCTCGTCGACGAGGCTTACCGCGAATTCTTGGATCCAAGTTTTGGCAACCCGGTTTCATTGTTGGCCGATCACCAAAACGTGGTTGTCAGTCGCACCTTCTCGAAGGCCTATGGGCTGGCCGGGGTCCGCGTGGGGTATCTCGTGGCCGCACCCGCCATCGTCGACGAGGTCAACAAGGTGCTCGTCCCATTCGCTGTGAATGGTATTGCTCAAGCGGCAGCGCTCGCAGCGCTGGCGGCGCTCGACGAGTATGAGCCATTCCTGGCTGGGTTGCGCGAGGAACGAGGCCGCGTCGTAGCGGCCCTGACCGCGGCTGGATGGCAGTTGCCCGATGCTCAGGCCAACTTCGTGTACCTACCGCTGGGTGAGCGAACGCAGGATGTCTACGTCGAAATCGAAAAGCGCGGTGTTGTCACTCGACCGTTCGCAGGCGAAGGCATTCGCGTCACCATCGGCACCCCCGAAGAAAACGACCGTTTCCTCGCAACACTCGCCGAGGTTACATCTCCATAGCGACGGCTGCGTCGTAGCGGATCTGACATCAGGCCAAATGTTACGTCCCCAGGGGACGTAACATTTCAGTCAGCTGTTCGATGGCTGGCGACCCAAGCCAGGAACCGATCCTGGTCCCAGGTGTTGATGACCTGGTCCTTGGGGGCCCAGCCTCGTTGGGCGGTAAGCACGCCGTACTCCATCCGACCCAACTCGCTGGTGTGATGGCTGTCGGTGTTGATCACCAATTTGACGCCCCGGTCGACGGCACGTCGGACCACATCGGCGGCAGCGTCGAGCCGGTTGAGTGAACCATTGATCTCGAGCGCGACATCGAAGTGGATCAGTGCTTCGAGCACGATGTCCATCTCGAGTTCGATGCCTGGTCGATGACCGATCTTGCGGCCGGTGAGGTGCCCGATCGAGTCGACGGTTGGGTCGGCGATTGCCGCTACGAGCCGCTCGGTCTGCTTGAGAGTGGACTGGTCATAGTGCGAGTGCACCGAGGCGACGGTGTAATCGAACATGGCACGAAAGTCATCTTCGTAGTCGAGCCCGCCGGCAGCGCCGATGTTGAGCTCGCAACCCCACAGCAGCTTCATGTCGGGGTGATCGTCTTGGATCGTGTAGATCAGCTCGCGGTGGGCCAACATCTCTTCGGCGTTCGAGCCATTGATCGCCAGGTCTTCGCCATGGTCGGTGATGGCCAGGTAGGCGTGGCCAGCATCGGCAGCAACCTGGACCATGTCGGCGACCGACGAACGTCCATCGCCGGATTGTGCGGTGTGATAATGCAGATCACCCTGGATGTCGCTCAGACGAACCAGATCGCTGAAGTCACCAGCTTCGGCGGCTTCGATCTCGCCGGTCGACTCGCGCATCGGCGCAGGGATGAACGCCAGTCCGAGGGCTTGGTAGATGCTCTCTTCGGTCTCGGCGGCAACAACCTCGGTTGGTGTCTGGTCCTCGGCATCTTCGTCGGGCTTGACCAGCAGGCCGTATTCGTTGAGCAGCCAGCCCTTCTTGATCGCCCGCATGCGGAGCGCAATGTTGTGCTGTTTTGAACCGGTGAAGTACAAGGTGGCAGCACCGAAATGTTCGGGGAGGACCGCTCGCACGTCGACCTGTAGGCCAGTGCTGGTAAGGAACGATGTCTTGGTGTCGCCGCTAACGACGATTTCGACGACCTCGTTGCGCTCACGGACAGCCTCCATAACCGACACGGGGTCGGTCGAGGCCACCGTGATATCGATGTCACCAATCGTCTCGGACATCCGACGCAGGCTTCCGCAGAAGGCCGCATCGGTGACTGTCGGCAGCTCCAGGAACGCCTCGACGAGCCGCTCGGCCAACGGCATGGCATCGGCAATAGGTGTGCGCCGATCCTTGCCGCTCATGCCAATGCGGTCGAGCGCCTTGGCGATCTTTTCTTCGCTCTTGGCTCCCATGCGAGGCAGCGTACGAATCTGCTGAGCGTCGAGCGCTGTCTTGAGTTGCTCGACAGTGTTGATGTTGAGCTCGCGGCGCATGGCCTTGAGCGTTTTGGGTCCCACACCGGGGATGCGGGCCATCTCCGCGAACGCTGGTGGGTATTCGGCACGCAGTTCTTCGAGTTTGGTGACCTTGCCGTTATCGACCAACTCGCGGATCTTCGCCGCGGTGGCCTTGCCGAGCCCTTTGAGTTCAACCATCTCCTTTTCGGAGAGTTCGGTGATGTTGCCTGTATAGGACTCGACAGCAAGACGGGCGTTGTCGTACGCCCGGACCTTGAATGACTGTGCACTTTCCTCGTCGAGCGTGGTGAGCGAGATCAGCTCGCTGAGCATGGCAATGACATCGCGGCTGCTGGCCATAGTCAGCTGCCTGCCGTCATTTTTTCAAGCATGGCTTTCATCTGTTCATGCACGATGTTCACCGCCTGTAGCGGCCGCATCATGACCTTGAACTCAGTCACGAGTGAGCCATCGTCGCACGTCAATATGTCGACGCCGTTGACGTATTTGCCGTCCATCATCGTCTCGAACTCGAGCATGGCCTGGTGGCCGCTTGCGATCGTCTTCGTATACGTGAACGACGTAGCCGGTGCGTCGCCGGTGCTCGATTCGCCACTGGCCGGTGCGTCGCCAGGAAGTGTGCTGCCAGCTGCGCTCAAGTACAGCTTGGTGATCTCCCGGCCCTCTTGAGGCGTGAAGACCACGGGTGAATAGAAGACGACATCAGGATGAAGCAGCGCGTCATACCCGCCTTCGAGTTCGCCTCGCAGATTGGCGTGGAAGCGCTCAAGGGTCAGATGGATTGGATCTGCAGCAGTCATACATCCACTCTGCCAAATTTCACACCGATACGGATACCAAGAGGTTCATCGGCATCCCGAGCAGGGCTGTGGTGGCTACCAGGTCAGGTCAAGGTCCTGGAGAGGAAACACCTTGCCAGCAGCGACAAACATGCTGCTCTCGGCACGAGCCGCTATCGACCGGTTGGCCCGGCCTAGAAGATCTCGGTACTCGCGCCCCATGGCTGACTCGGGGTGTATACCAAGCCCAACCTCATTGGTGATCACAACGGTGGGTGACTGCCGGGCCTCCAGCGACTGAGCGAGAGCGCTGATATGGGTGGTGATTTCGGCTTCGGCAAGGCCGTCGAACATCAGGTTGGCCACCAACAACGTGACGCAGTCCAGGATCACGAGTTCATCGGTAGGTAGCCGGTCGGCGTCGTCGACACCAAACAGCGGCGACTCGATAAGGCCCCACTCTGCTGGTCGCTCGTCCTGGTGGCGCTCGATTCGTTGCGCCATGTCGCTGTCGCCTGCGGTTGCCGTGGCCACGAAGGTGACGGGCCCTGGCCATGACTGGCCAAGGCGAACGGACAGGTCGCTCTTGCCGCTGCGGGCCCCGCCGATCAGCAGCGACATGCCCCGCCCGAGACGCATCAGTAGTCGATGCCCTTCTTGGCCAGGATGCCGCTGTCGAAGGCGTGTTTGATCTTGCGGACTTCGCTCACGGTGTCGGCAACGTCGATGAGCCCCTGGGGAGCGTCGCGGCCGGTTATGACCAGATTGACTTTCTCGGGTCGCGAACGAATGGCTTCGTACACGGGTTCGGCTTCGATCCATCCCCAGTTGATCAGGTAGGTGAGTTCATCCAGGATGATCAGCTCGTGTTCACCCGCAGCGATGAGTGCTGCGGCGCGATCCCAACCCCTCTGAGCGAGTGCCTTGTCGTGGTCGATGTTGTCGGAGTCCCAGGTGAAACCTTCGCCCTCGTTGAACCACTCGACACCGAGCTGTTCGCCGATCTTCTCCTCGCCAACGTTCCACTCGCCCGACTTGATGAACTGCAGCACGGCGACATTCCAGCCGCGTGCAACTCCGCGGATCATGACACCAAACGCCGACGTGGACTTGCCTTTGCCGTCGCCAGTGTTGACGACCACGACAGACTTGGCGAAGCCGGACTTGTCGGCGGCGGGGTTCTCTTCGATTGGTTCGGTAGCCATGGGTTACTCCTGGAGGTTCACGAGGGATTGGTTCGGGGGATACGGGGGGCGATGCGAGGCATGACGGTGACGGTGCCATTGTTATGGGTAACAGTCACGTCAGCGTTGTAATACTCAGCCATATTCTGCTCGGTCAACACATCGGCGGCAGAACCGTCGGCCACGACTCGCCCTGCGGCAAGCAAGACAAGCCGGTCGGCGAAGTGGCCTGCGAGCGACAGGTCGTGCATGGTCGAGATGATTGTCTGTCCATGGTTGCGCAGCCGGTCAAGCAACAGCAACACTTCTTGTTGATGACCGAGGTCGAGTGCCGTGGTCGGTTCATCCAGCAGCAGGATCGGCGCTTGCTGGGCCAGCGCTCGTGCGATGATGACCCGCTGCCGTTCACCGCCGGACAGTGATGCGACCTCGCGATCTGCAAAGTCGCCAAGATCAAGATCGATCAGAACGTCGTGGACTACGGCGAGATCTTCAGGGCGTTCGGCGGCGAGCGGATGACGGTGTGGCGTACGTCCGAGCAAGACGTAGTCGATCACCCGAAAGCCGGTCGGAATGACGGGTACTTGTGGCACCCAGGCAAGCGTGCGCGCCCGCTCGGTGCGTTTCATCGATGCCACGTCTACACCGTTGACCGTGACGGTGCCTTTGCTTCGAGCGGCCCCGACGAGCGCTCGCAGCAACGTCGACTTACCGGCACCGTTCGGTCCAATGATTGACAACCATGTTCCCGCCTCGACCGAGAGGTCGGTGGGGTGCAACAAGGTCGCCTTATCGATGGTGACAGCCAGCTGTTCTGCCCTGATCCCGGCTGTCATCGTGAACCGACCGAACGCAGGACGAAGACGAAGAACGGAGCACCAAAGAACGCGGTGACCACCCCGATGGGGATCTCGGCAGGGCTCAGAATGGTGCGAGCTGCCAGGTCACAGAGAACGAGAAACCCTGCGCCAGCGAAGATGGACAACGGCACGATGACTCGAAAGCTCGCTCCGAACAGCAGTCGAACGGCGTGGGGCACGATCAGGCCCACGAACGCAATCAGCCCGCTCACTGCGACCGCTGCGGCGGTGAGAAGTGATGCGGCCACCAGCAGACCGACGCGGACCTGGGGCACGGCCAAACCAAGCAGCTTGGCTTCCTCGTCGCCCACGGCCATGATGTCGAGCGTCCGGCCAGACATGGCCAGCACGGCCAGCAGCACGACGGCGACCGGTAGAAGTTGCATGACCTCGCTCCAGCCGCTGGTGGTGAGGCCACCGAGGAGCCAGGTGTAGATCTCGCGAATGTTCTCGGTGTTTCGCTGCTGAAGATATGTCTGGAGTGCGGTGAAGAAGCTGGCCACAGCGACACCGGTCAGGATCAGTGTGGTGGTCCCGTGGGTCCGGTCTCCGGCGACACCCACGAGCCAGGTGAGGGCGACGGCTGACAACGCGCCGATGAAGGCTGCGATCTGTACCCCGTCGAACGCTCCGTTGCCATCGCCAAAGTCGTTGACGAAGGCGAGAGTTGCGCCGAGACCGCCACCCGCAGCGATGCCGAGCAGGTATGGATCTGCCAGCGGGTTACGAAAAACGCCTTGGTACGTACCGCCAGCGGTCGCGAGCGAGGCGCCGACCAGCAGGCCAAGTACGACCCGTGGCAACCGCAGATTCCACACGATCGCTTGTTGGGTTTCGCTAAGCCCAGAGTCGATAGTGAACGGGGTTAGCCGGTCGAGCGTCTCGAGAAGTGTGCCGCCGACAGGGATCGACGTCGGACCAACCAACAACGCCAGTGATGCCGCACCAATGACGAACGCGACCCCCGCGGCGAGCCAGAGTGGTCTGGCAGTCGTAGGGGTCGCGTTCATCGGTATACCAATCGGGTGTCAGCTGGCCTGGCGCTAATTAGCAGGTGCCGTTTCGAGTTCGTTTACGGCGATGCCGACAGCCTCGATGAAATCAACGATGCGAGGTCCCCAGCGGCTCACGATGTCATCGTTGAGCTCGACAACATTGCCGTTCTGTACCGCGCCGAGCTGATCCCAGCCGGGACGGGCAGCAGCGGTCTCGGCGGTTTGTCCGCAGCAGATGGTGTCGGCCAGGAAGACGATGTCGGGATTCGCGGTGATGATGAACTCTTCGTTCAGTTGGGGGTAGCCATAGGCACTTCCGTCGGCGTCTGCTGGGTCAGCAATGTTGACGAGCCCAAACAAGTCGTACACGTACCCGATGAAGGTTGACGAGGTCACGCTGAACAGTGTGTTGTCGAGTTCGTGGTAATACGTGAGCGGTGTCTCGCGAGCAGGAAGTGAAACAAGCACCGCGTCGATAGCGGTCTGCATCTGGAGCACAAGTTCGGCCGCTTCGCCGACATGGCCGGTGATAGCGCCGAGTTGTTCGATTTGGGCGTAGATCTCATCGAGATTGGTCGCTGCTGGCACCGCGTGGTTCGAGATGCCAATCACTTCGAGCCCTTCGAGGGTGAAGTCGGTGACAACGAGGTCGGGCTCGAAACCGGCGATTGCTTCGATGTTTGGGTCGAAGCCGGACAAGTCGGTGACAGGTGCTTCGGCGGGGTAGTAGGAGAACTGGTCCACGGCGACGACCTGGTCACCTGCACCGATAGCGAACAACATCTCGGTCGCTGTTGGATTCAACGACACGATGCGCTGAGGCACGTCGGACGCCTCGACAACGGGATCGTCGCTGCCACAGCTGGCGGCGACAACCGCAAATAGTGCAAGCATGCACACGAACAATCGGGACTTCATAGGGTTCTCCTGCTGGTCGGGCAGGAGAGAACCTGGTCCCGAACCAGCCCTTCCTCGAGGGGTTAGTGGTTCTCGTAGCGCAGGCTTCCGACCGGACTCGTCCTTGTGTTCAAGGCTTTACCGTTGCGGGACAGTGCCGGACTTTCACCGGACTTCCGAAGCAATGCCTGCTGAGTCTACGCGTGTCGCCTTCGAACGCTCCCGTTGCGGTCAACTGATCGTGAGTCTGTCTTGAGGTTGTCTCGGCACCACACGCCGTTGAGTCAGACGAACACTGGCCGTAGCTGCTGATTCGTGCAGCCAGTGGCAAGTTGGTTGCGCCTGAGAGTCGAGCGCTAACGAGCCCGCTCGCAGAAGTTCCGTCGGCCCGCTGCATCCAGGAACAACGCGTCACCTTGGGGCAGCCCTGCAACCGCTCCGGCAAGTTCCGCCGTGCCCTCTGCGCCTTCGGCAGTGATGAGCACTGCAGCAGCTGCGGTTGAAGTCCGTTCGATCTCTGCGATCACGGCGTCGGTCTGCGCAGATGTCTCCGCAAGCGCGAGCCGGCGACCGAGATCGAATGAAAACGCTCGCCAGTCAGCGATGAGCGTGACTGGATCGGGAGCTCCCTGCGCAGTTAGATCGGTATCGAGCAAGAATAGGTTGGGGTCGAACCGATCAGCTGCGTTGGCAAGCATGGGTGATTTCACTTCAGCGATCACATCGTTGACCCGCAAGTAGTCGTCGGGCTGCTCACGCAGGTTTGGGTCACTCGCTACCGCGGTGGCCACGATGTAGGCAAGGTCGCGACTGATGTGGGCGTTCATGCCCAAGATCAGATCGAGCGCCGCAGAGGATTGCTGTCGGTCGGCGGTAGCGAAAGCCATCTGCCATGCCGCTGGCACATCTTCGATCCGCCCCAGCTGCCAGTTGTCGAATGCGTCGAAATACTGCTGGGCGAAACGGGCGTCGACGACGGAGATCAGGGCTGCGTCATCGAACGAGGCGACTTCGTTCGCCACTCCACGAGTCATCTCAAGGTACGTGAACGCAAAAGGCGAGGTGTGCGCACACGGCCGGGCCTCAAGGCGGGCCTCCATTTCGGTGACGACGGCGGCGAGGCAACTTGGTTCGCCCCGATGACAGGGAGTGGCCGTCGTGTCAGTGATCGAAACGTTGAGCCCAGCGGCGATCTCCGCCCACTCGGCGGTGAGCGCCGTGCCCTGGGCAGGCGCGAGCCCAGGCGGTGTACGAGTGAGCTCGTCGGTTGCGCAGGCGGTGAGCACTGCCACGAGCACCATCACGCTGAGTCCCAACCTCGTCGCCAACCGACTCATGGGAGTGGTTCCTTGCGGCGCAGCACGATGACCGACGCGCCGAGCGGTGCGAGCGTCAGAACGATCAGAGCACCGATTGACGTGAACCAGGCTGACGGAGTGTGAGCCCAACGGGCTGGTGGGTCGAACGGTTCGGCGAGCGCTTCTAGTGCTGGCCCCGGATCCGCGGCGTCGACTTCTCGCAGTTCGCGAAGTTGGTCAGTGAATGCCTGGAGCTGGTTGAGGTCTGCCGTACTCGCGGAACCAGCGAAGCCCCATTGAGAACTCGACAGGTTGGCGACTTCGCGAAGTATGGGTTTGTCAACGATCTCTGGCAACACCCCGCCAGCCGATAGCACGAACTGCAAGATGAGCACGATCGGAAGCAGCGTGGTTGCCCGATCTGGTGTGCCAACGATCGCCGAGATCAATAACGACAGAGCCATCGACGCTACGCCAGCAAGCGCAACGACCGCGATCAGCTCACTATGGGCATTGCCGAGCACAACCGCATCGACGGGACCGTCTTGGGCGGCGATTGCGATGACGAGCAGGACCGCAGACTGAACTGCAGTGAAGACACCAAGCACCAGCGCCTTCGACGCGACATAGGCGGTAGACGACAAACCCGCAGCTCGCTCGCGAAGAAACAACGCCCGTTCGTTCGCGATCTCTCGGATCGCGTTATTGGCACCAAGCCAAGTCGACCCCAACAGAACGACGAACAGCACCAGGCCAGCGGTGGAAACGAAGCGAATCTGCGTGGGCGCCGGCACCGACAGTTCGCTCGTGGGCATAGCGATCAGCATGAGGACGCCCAGGATCGGGGCCTGTGCGAGCAATAACATCAGGTTGCGTTTGTCCGACGCGAGAACCGATACGAATCGATGACTGAGCGCACCCACTTGTGCGAACCATTCTCGGACGGCGCGTCTCTGGCCTCGTCCTGCTTTTGGAGCTGGAGTAGTGGCAGCCTGTGGTCCTGGCCGGTCAGAAGCAGGCTCAGCTATCGGGATGCGAGGGTCACGCCAATCAGTATCGATGGTGGCGAGGTCGGTGAAGGTATCGACGAGGTCGTTGTGGCCAAAACGATCCGCGACGCCTGCTGGGTGGCCGATGTAGGCAGGCACACCGCCCGGTGCAAGCACGAGCAGCCTGTCGCAGAGATCAAGACTGTCGAGTGAGTGGGTGACCACGATGATGGTACGGCCAGCATCTGCGAGGCTGCGCAAGAGGCGCATGAGCGTTCGTTCGAGTCCAGCATCGAGCCCAGACGCTGGTTCGTCAAGCAGCAGAAGTGACGGCTCCGTGAGTAGTTCGGTGGCGACGTTGACCCGTTTGCGTTCCCCGCCCGAGAGGCGATCGATACGGGATTCGGCTCGGTGACTCATGCCGAGTTGGGCCAGGACTTCGTCGATGCGTTGGTCTCGTTCGGTGTCGGTCGTATCGGGCGACAGGCGGAGTTGCTCGGTGTAACGAAGTGATGCTCGGACGGTCAGGCCGTCGTGAAGCAGGTCTGCTTGGGGGACGAAACCAATGCGGCGGGTGAGTTCCTCACCGTCGACATGCAGGTCACGACCCTGATAGAGCACTTGGCCAGCCGCGGGGTCTCGCAAGCCGCTCAGTACGCCGAGCAGGCTTGACTTACCGGCACCTGACGGCCCGACGATTGCCATGAGAGACCGCTCGGGCAGTTCGAAACTGACGTTGTCGACAAGGCGTAGGCCGTCGCCGACTTCGTAGGAGACGCCGGTGGCTCCAAACGTGACCGGCCCGTCATCGTTGGTGCGCACGAGGTGGTCGCCAACCAGCCGGAAACGGCTGCGGCCAACGGCGATCACGTCGTCCTCACCGATTTCGGCTGACCGGATGCGTTGTCCGTTCACGAACGTGCCATTACGGCTAAAGAGATCGTCCACGACCATGCCGTCGCTCGTCTGGCGCACGATGGCATGCTCGCGAGACACCATCAGATCGTCGACGACGACGTCGTTACTTTCGTCGCGGCCGATGGTGATGATCTTCTGGCCACTCCCGGTCCGCACGGTGATGGTTTCTTCGATCGTTGCAGCGGTTGTTATGGCTTTTGGATCTGTCGAATCAAGTAGCTGGGGTTCGAGCCGCAGCGTCACGCCACCGGGCGGAGCGATCTCTAGATCGAGCGCTCGGTCGATGACAACAACGGTGACCGGATGGCCCTCGATCAGGCTTCCGCCCGTGCTGTAGAGATCCCGGTAGACCCACTGCCCCTGTTCGTGGCGCAGCTCGCCATGTGCCCGGCTGACATGCTGGTTGTCGATCACGATGGTGGCGGTCTCGTCGCGCCCGATCGTGATCGTCTGATCAACATCGAATGTCATCACCGTCTCGCCGACAGTGATGACCAGAGCCCCCGGACTCGCCACGATTACGACGTTACAAGGTGTGCATCGGCCAAGGCGAACGAATCCCTCGGGGCAGCCTGATTGTCGGCCACCTCCACGGCATTGCTGGAGGCGCAGTGTTTGCGGCCCTGGCACCTGCTGACTTCGAGAATGCTGACCCCTGGGCTACCCCGATGTGTGCGACCTACGCTGGTGAAGTGGTCACGCAGTCTGGGGCTTGACCCGAAAAAGCAGCGCTGTGCCGATGAGGCCCGACGCGACCGCGGTCCACTGGGCTGCAGTGTGGCCGGATGAGTCGATGATCTTGCCCATAACCGGCGGGCCGATGAGACCACCGACTCCCGCTGCGGTGTAGAGCGCCCCGAGTACGCCGCCCATACCGAGCGTGCCGAACATCTCGGCAACCACCGCGGGTGAGAGCGCTATGAAACCGCCGTAAGAGACCCCGAGCACGATTGCAAAGATGATGAGAAGCGGGTAGTTCGTGTCGGCCACGATCCATAGGAGAAAGCTCAGCGCGAGCACCAAGAACGACAGGCGGTACAGCCCAAGTATCCCGATCCTCGCGGCAATTGCGCCGAACCCCAGCCGGCCAACAATCGATGACATACCGATGAGCCCGAGCAGTACCGCTGCTGACCCTGATGCTCCGATCGTGTCGATGTAGTCGGCCATGAACACGAACGGTGTAAATAATGCAATCGTGATGAAGAGCGATGCGGCGTAGACGAACCAGAAGTCGCTGCGTCCGCGGAGGACTTCGCGGATAGGTCGGGGAGTGACCGATGATCCGGGAGGACGGTGTGCGCCCAGCGCTGCGACAGCTAACAAGATTCCCGAGATCACCGCGAGGACTCGATATGCCTCGCGCCACCCGTTGGCTTCGATCACCTTCTCGATGATCGGCACGAGCACGAGCGTGCCAGTACCGATTCCGGCGACCGAGAGGCCGAGAGCGAGGGTCCGTTTCTCCTCGAACCAGCCGCCGACAGCTGCGACCATCGGCACATAACAACACGCGACTCCAATACCGACGCCTAGGCCATACGTGAGATATCCAAGTTGGATCGACGAAACCTCGGCGGTGAGCAGCAGGCCGATCACCATGGATACAGCACCGAAGACCACCACGCGGCGCGGTCCAAATCGATCCGCGATGCGGCCACTGAAGATGCCAAGTGCGAAGTAGGCAAAGGTGGTGATCGAGAAGAAGAACGCGGTTGCTGATCGGTTGGTTTCAAACTCGTCGGCCATGGGGCGAAAGAACTCACCAAAGCTGTACGCGACACCGAACACGGTGAACATCGCCAGGAACGCTGCGACCAACACCACCCACGACCGAGTGGAGTCGAGCCCATGTGCGGCTCCCGGCTCAGCAGCGGGGAGGTCCGTGGGAGTCGTCACTGCCACAAAGTAGCTTGTCCGAGTTCAGAGGGTGAATTGTTGAACAAACGTGTCCGTTCCGTGACGTTGTCGCGGACGTCACGGTTGACACGTCTGATGGTCGAGTTATCCGGCAAATGGTCGATCTTGGTCCACCGACGGCTCACGGGGAAGCCCGAGTACCCGCTCGCCGATGATGTTCCGCTGGATCTCGCTGGTCCCTCCTGAGATCGACATCGATGTCGCGAAGAGTGCCTCTCGCGCCCACGAGTCACCTGTGCCACAGGGCGTTGTTTCCCAAGCCACGTCCTCGGGACCTACGACACGCATGGCCAACTCACGGTTCTGGGCTGCAATCAGTGCGCCGGCAAGTTTGGGCAGAGAACCACCCGGACCTGGGGGTTGACCGGCGGCAACAGCCGCTCGGGTGCGGAGAGCGACCAGACTCTTGCACACTTCGGCGGTATAGAGGCTGACCAGCTCTTGCCGATGCACCGGGTCTAAGTCAGGGTTGCGCTGCTCGAGTTCGGCGATCAGCCGGTCGGCGCCCTCGTGCTGTACCCCGTCGATTTGCCCGGTGCCCCGTGCAACTCGCTGGTACCTCAGCATGGCAGAAGCGAGTCGCCAGCCTTCGTTGGCCGGCGGGAGCAGAGCATCAGCGTCGAGGATGACATTGTCGAAAAAGACCTCGTTGAAGTGCCTGCCGCCATCGATTTGATGGATCGGCCGAACATCGACACCGGGGAGACGGAGGTCGACGATGAACATGCTCAGCCCACGGTGTTTCGGCTGGGTGGAGTCGGTGCGGGCAAGGACGATGCCGAACTCAGCCACATGAGCAAAGGTCGTCCAAACCTTTTGGCCGCTCAAGACCCAACCGTCGCCGTCGCGGAGTGCTCTGGTGCGTACTGACGCGACATCGGATCCGGCTTCGGGTTCGGAGAACATCTGACAGAAGACGTGCTCGCCCGATAAAGCGGCTGCGATGTGACGCTGCTTTTGCCGGGGTGTGCCGAACTCGCTGATGACAGGCAGACAATTGCCGAGACTGATCGAGAGTTCTTCGGTCATGAGGGGATAACACGACGCCTCCTCTCTCCAGACGTGTTCGAACTTTGGGTCGAGTCCCTGGCCCCCGAAGGCAACCGGCAGGCTTAGTCCTGCAAGCCCAGCGGCGAACAGTTTCGCCTGGAAGGACCGGGCCACAGCAAGTGCTGCGTCGCCACGAGGGTCCTGGTTGAGTGCCGCAATGGCGTCGCCTGTGGCATGTTTGTCGAGGAACGCGCGACAGCGCAGCCTGAAGTCACTGTCATCTGAGGTGGTCCCCACGGGTTCTCCTGGCTAGCGCGTTTGCCGTCTCAACATCCTTCAACGGACAGGCGGCGCCCAGGGTCTTTGGTCACGAGTGCACGTGTTCGCTCCGTGCTGTTCCCGGCGATGCTGGCGCGACCGCCCAAACACTCGCCGCAAAAAGCGAAGAAGAACCGGCGCAAAGCACCGGTTCTTCTTCGTAGATCTTGTAGCAGATCTTGTAGTAGAGCTTCTTAGTAGAGCTGGAAGGCAATGCCCTCCGCTACTGAGTTAACTCAGACTGGGCGGACGTTCTGGGCTTCTTGGCCCTTGCGTCCTTCGCCGATTTCGAATTCAACGGTCTGACCCTCTTCGAGGTTCTTGAAGCCGTCGCCTCCGATGTTGGAGAAGTGGACGAAGATATCATCGCCGCTTTCTTGCGAGATGAATCCGAAGCCCTTCTCTGTGTTGAAGAACTTAACAGTGCCTGTAGCCATAACAATTTCTCTTTTTTTCTGAGGGGCAATAGCGCCCCTCTAACTACGGCAAGGGTACGGCACGAATACCAAAACCGTGAGATTGGGCGAATGATTTTGAAAGCAGGCTCGCGCTCCGACTGGTGTTTGTGAGGTGTTTGCGGATTGTGGCATCGATCCTGACCGTGCGAGATGGAGCGATTTTGCTCCCTACATTGTTGCCATCACCGGAGTACCTAGCGGCGGAAAGTAGTGGAGAAGCCGCGTAGCCGCAACGATTTTTCTTAGTGGAGCCGGTAGGAATCGAACCCTGAACGTTGTGATTGAAAGTCTGGCGGCGTAGCTGAAATTGGCAGATCTGATGTGATGGTGTGTCGGCCGGTTTGCGATCTGCCGGTGGTGGTATTTGCACGCCAAACGACTCATCAGTGCAGGATCCGGTGACACAAAGGTGCCCGGATCACTCTTCGAACCCTGGACCCCGAGCTTGGAACCCTGGACCCCGAGCTTGCAAATGTGCCGACCCGGCGGGAAGAAGCGGTTCTGATGCCACCGCGTGTCATTCAGCGCAGGCAAGCTCCTTACAGCGTTCTGGTGAACCGGTGCACTCGTGCGCATCGTTCGAATCCAGGCCGAGGAACACGGGTGCAGCGCTGGCTTTCGACACGTGCAAGCACCACCGGTAAGGTCGTACTTCGGATACGAGAGGCCTGGGCAATGACGGTAACTACGGACGATATTTTGGCCCTGGAAGAGCGACGCTGCTCACGGCCTGAGCTATGAGTCTTTTGCCGGGAGTCAACACGCTGGCCCGCGACTACGACAGCGGCCGGTCGACGCCCGAAGAGGCAGTTAGCGAGCTTCTGGCAACCATCGACCGTCTCGACTCCACCATCGAGGCCTGGCAGGCGTTGTACACAGACGACGCCATCGACGCTGCGTTGGCTGCAACCAAAGCCAGGGCGGCCGGTCACCGCATCGGGCCATTTCACGGCATCCCCTTCGCCCTCAAGGACATCGTGGACGTGCAAGGTCGTGTCACAACGGCCGGATCCAAAGCATGGGCCTCTCGGTTGTCGCCTTCCACCGCACTCATCGCCCGCCGCCTGCTCGCAGCCGGGGGCGTGCTACTTGGCAAGACCAAGACGGTGGAGTTCGCCCTCGGGGGCTGGGGCACAAACCAGCACATGGGCACACCCCGCAACCCTTGGGACGCCGAGAATGCGCGTGTCCCAGGCGGATCGTCTTCGGGCTCAGGGGCGGCGGTGGCCTCTGGCATGACACCCTGCGCTATCGGTACCGACACCGGTGGCTCGGTCAGGTTGCCGGCTGCTTTCTGTGGCATCGTCGGACTCAAGACGACCGAGGGTCTGATCCCAACCGACGGCATTGTGCCTTTGTCCCACACGCTCGACACCCCGGGCCCCATGGCCCGATCGGTCGCCGATGCCACGTTGATGTTCGACGTACTGACCGGGCGCGACCAATCGAGCATCGACGACGACTGGCGACAAGGCACCGGCCTGTATGCATCGTTGCGGAAGGGAGTCGCCGGACTCCATCTCGGTGTTTTGGGTGACGCTGAACGCGCGTTAGTCGAACCCAACGTGCTTGCTGACTATGACCGGGCTGTCGAGACGTTGACCGCACTCGGCGCCCGCACCAGCACCTTCATTCCCCCGCTTCCGTTCGATGAGATGAAGGACCAGACCTTCGTGATCGTCACCGCCGAGGCGTACTACCACCACCAGAGCCTGTACGACGATCGGTCGGCGCCTCTTGACGAGTTCTGCAGGGCCCGTGGCCTACCTGGCGCCGATGTTTCGGCCAGGGACTATGTGGCCGCCCAGCTTCGCCGAGGAGAAGAACAGGCCTCGTTCCAGCACGCGTTCGATTCCTTCGATGCCATGCTCACGCCCGGCACGCCGATGGTCGCCCCCACCCACGCCGAGGTCGATGAAGACATCACCCCAGCCCATTTCACTCGGGCTGGAAACTATTTGGGCCTGTGCGGCTTGTGCGTCCCCGCAGGCCTAGCCGCCACATCGGGACCTTCTGGGACGGCCCCTGTCGTGCTGCCGACCAGCCTGCAGATTTTCGGCCGGCCCTTCGACGAGTCGATGGTCCTGCGTATCGGCGCTGCCTTCGAAGAAGCTCGGGGCGACCTCGGGGTTCCCCCGCTCTCCTAGATCCCTACACAGTCCCGAAAAGGGATCGAACTCATGACCCAGTGGTTGCCAATGTGCCGACCCGGCCGAAATCAGCGGGTCGTGGCTCATCGCGTGTTGTTCAGTGTGGGTGATCTACCAGCGTGTCGCCGCAAACCTGTGCAATAGTGCACCGTCCCAGCTCTTGGTGGCGACGAAGTGGCGCTTCGTCGCTTTCGACCCGGTGCCGTCGCCACCCGACATCGCAGCAAAAAGTAAAGAAGAACCGGTGCAGCCGCACCGATTCTTCTTAGTGGAGCTGGTGGGAATCGAACCCACGACCCCCTGCTTGCAAAGCAGGTGCTCTAGCCAACTGAGCTACAGCCCCAGCGGGTCACATGATAGAAGCAAAACGGTTGGTTCCGCACCTGCTTTTCGGATGCTTTTAGGAACTGTGACGTAGGTCGCTGCCAATTTCGTGTCGTTGTGCCATTTTGCGCCACCTGCCGGTGCGATTTTTGTTCGATCTGCGGCCGAGAATCGGTTACGCGAAGGGGCGGCCGAATGGCAGTTCGTCGCGCCAAGTCTTCAGAAAAGCTTCGGCCTGGAAGCAGGCCTCGAGAATGGGGCTGGCATCTTTGCCCAGAATGGACTCGGTCAATGCTTGCAGCCTGGTGGTGATTCCGGACTCGACGGCGGCTTGGTCGTCGCTATCAGGGAAACCAGCGAGCAGGCCACCAGCGGTCGTCACGAAGTCGGGAAGCACGGTTACGCCCTGACGCTCGATCGTGAGCGCACCCTTCGTTGTGTAAGGGATAGGACCGGTTGGCACCAAGACTGACGCCTTGAGGTTCTCGCCGTTCTTGTGATCGATGAGGCCAGCCTTGGAGCCAGCAAAGAGCACGTCGACATCGGCCCCGAGGATCCTCCAGAACGGGAGTTCTTCGTCGGACAATGTTGCGACCATGCCAGGGCCGTCGATCCTCATGGTTGTTGCAAGCGCACCCACGTCGAAGCCATCGTCAGACATCGCAGCGCCAGCGCTGGTCGATATCGCTGTGATCTTCGCGCCGGCAGCAGCAGCTGCGCGGGCGACAGCCAGGCCGATGTCGTCGAAGTTTTCGATGGCGATCTTCGCGCCATCGAGTGATCGCGCAGCAGAGGCACATGCCACCGCTCCGAGTCCTGTGAGCTGAGCGGTGTTAGAGATGCCATCAATGTCGTTCAAACGTATGTCGCTACGAGCATCGGCCGCATTCAGGGTCGACATCTGCTCGTCACTGACGCCTTTGGCAGCGCTCAACATCAACGACCCGCTCTGGACGGCTGTCAGGAGCTCCGCACAGAAAGCAGCCATGGTGTCGTCACGCTCATCAGGTGCAGCATTGACGCCGCACGAGGCGCCTTGGTGCTGCATCTCTAGGATCGCCAGCTGGTAGGTCTGGCTCCGAGCCAGTTCCTTGGCGCCTCCCTGCAAAATCTTGGGAGCGGACCGCACGATGCCGATTGCTGGTGCTTCGGTATCAAGATCACGCACGACGAACGCGTTGGCGTTCTCTAACTTCTGAAGAGCCATCTCCACACGCTACACAGCAGCGGGTTCCACAGAGGAGCTGAGCACGTTAGGGGTTTGTGTTGTTATGCAACACAACAGCATCTGCAGGTGAACCATCAAAGGCGACCATGTCGCGCTCGTCGACCTCTTCGAAAACGAACAGGACATTTCCACAACCGTCCCCGTCGGCCAGGTTTCAGAATTGGATGGTCATGGGATGCTGCTATGGCCTGTCCGAGTTAGGGCTGGCGCTGCATAACTACGGTGAGATTTCTGTCTCAAGTGTTTGGACGATGCCGGCTACCTGTTGTTGCGCAGCCGAAATGCGGCCTCGGCAGACGGTAATGAGGTGTGCTGCTCGCTCGACGAGTTCAGACAGCACGTCAATGTCGATGCCATCGTCGTCGAGTTGGTCAAGAATGCGATCGAGTTCAGCGACAGCGTCGGCATAGCCGATGTCGTCGAGAGCCGTATCGGCTGGGTCAGTCATGGCGTTCCTGGTCGGTTGAGTCGGAGGCGGTGACGGTGCTCGTGACCGTGCCAACCGCAAGCCGGGTGATCAGTTCGGTTCCCGGGGGAACCTGGTCAGCGCTTCGAACGAGCTGACCTGTAGTGGTGGTAGTGATGCTGTAGCCGCGCTGCAGTGCCTGACTGGGGTCAACCGCGCTGAGTTTGGCCTCGAGTAGTGCAAGCCGGCTGGTCTGTTCACGCAAGACTCGCCCAGGGCGCTCTGCGACGTGGGTTTGTTGCTGATCGCATCGTCGCCATGCTGCGGTGAGGGCGCTCGATGACCGAGCCGTCACATGGCCCTGAGTCGTGGCCAACCGCTGCTCACTACGTGCGATGGCTCGGGTGACTCGGCGTTCGAGGCCGCCAGCGGCCGAAGCAGTCGCTTGTGATGCGCGGTGAAGGGTCTGAACGACTCGTTGGCTGAGGAGAGACGCACGTTCGTTGACCAACTTGTCTTGGTCGTGGGGCAAGGTGATCGCAATCGCTGCCAGTCGGCTGGCTCGCTCGGTGAGCGCAAAATCGAAGGCGATGACCCGTTCGATCAGGTACTGGGCGCAAGCAGTAGGTGTCTTGAGTGATGCATGTGCAACCAGGTCGGCGACCGACGTATCGATCTCGTGGCCAATCCCGCACAGCACTGGCTTTGTGGCGCTGGCAATTGCTCGTGCTACCGGCGCGGTATCAAATGCCGCAAGGTCGGTGCGAGCGCCACCGCCGCGAACCACGGCTAACACGTCGATGTCGAGTTCCGAACCGTGAGCGATCATCTCCGCGATCTCTTCCGGCGCAAATTCGCCCTGCACCCGGGTCGACAGCGTGGTTATCTCGAATGCATATCCCGATGCGGTGAGCTGTTGGTGAAAGTCAGCATGAGCGGCACTGCCGCCGCTGGTGATCAGAGCGATACGCAGCGGTACGAGTGGCATGGCGATGAGCTTGTTCGCATCGAGAAGGTGCTCAGCCTTGAGTTCGTGCAACAGTTGGTCGCGATCGGCACCGAGTCGACCGAGTGTGAACTCGGGATCGATCGAGGTCATGTTCAGTTGCACCTGGCCACGGGGTGCATACATCTCGACGGTGGCCTTGATGCGGACCTCGACCCCGTCGTCGATGCGCACGGTGTTACCGGTGCGGGTGATGACTCGATTTACGATCTGGCGGTTCGAGTCGAACAAGGTGACCGAGATAGATGCTTTCGGCGGAGCGCCGGCCGGTGTTGGGTCACAGAGATCGAAATACACATGACCGCGGCCGGAACGGCTGAGATTGCGGATTTGCCCTTGGACCCAAATGTCGTTCGAGAACGACCGGCGCACGGCTTCGCTCAGCCGACGGTTTACCTGGCCAACAGTAAGCGTGTCGTCGATGTCGAACAGGGCATTGTCGGTCATGCGGGACTTGCTTCGCCTCGGATGAGCGTTTGGTACAGCTCGCTGTAGAGGCCGCCAGAATGTAGAAGTTCGGTGTGGCTGCCTCGTTCGACGATTTGGCCGTGTTCAAGCACCAGAATCATGTCGGCGGCGGTAATGGTGGAGAGTCGATGGGCTATCACAATGGCGGTGCGGCCATCGAGAGCCGTGGCCAGAGCCTGCTGCACCAGCGACTCGTTCTCAGAGTCGAGATGGCTCGTGGCCTCGTCGAGGACAACGACGGCAGGATCTTTGAGCAGCATGCGTGCGATCGAAAGTCGCTGTTTCTCGCCGCCAGACAGTCGGTAGCCGCGCTCACCAACAACGGTGTCGAGGCCGTCTGGTAACGCATCGATCACGTCGAGGATTTGTGCGGCTCGGCAAGCTTGGCGGATCTCGTCGTCGGTGGCATCGGGACGCGCATATCGCAGGTTGGCGCCAACGCTGTCATGGAACAGGTGAGGATCCTGGCTGACGACACCAATGGCAGACCGCAACGATGCCTGGGTGAGAGACCGCACGTCGTGCCCGTCGACGCTGAGCGAACCGTCGGTCACATCGTAGAGGCGCGGCAGCAGCGAGATCAGTGTGGACTTACCAGCGCCCGACGGTCCAACAAGAGCAATGGTCTGGCCCGGATCGATCGTGAAATTGATGTTCGCGAGCACCAGTGGGTTTTCGACACCAGACGACGCTGGCGAAACGCCACCTGCTTCGAGCGATGCAGGGGCATTGCTGTCGGACGGATAGGCGAAGGCCAGGTTGTCAGCCACGATGCGCCCGGCAGGCTCGCGTAACTCGACGGCATCGGCAGCATCGGTGATTGGATTATGGGTATCGAGTACTTCGAAGACTCGCTCGAAACTGACCATGGCAGTCATGATGTCGACGCGAGCGTTGGTCAGGCCCGTGAGCGGAAGGTAGATGCGAGTCACATACAGGCCCATGGCCACGACAGTGCCAACGCTGATCGATCCGCCGATCGCCAGTCGACCACCGACCCAATAGATGACGGCAGTGCCAAGCGCGCCGACCACAGTCAGTCCAATTGTGAACGCCCGGCCATACATAGCGCTACGAATGCCAAGATCTCGGACTGCTCCAGCTCGCGCTCCGAAACCATCGCGTTCGTCGTCGTGACGACCGAAGAGTTTGACAACCATGGCCCCAGCGACGTTGAGACGCTCGGTCATGGTGGTGTTCATTGCAGCGTTGTGATCCATCTGCTCGCGGGTCAGCCCTTGGAGGACCCGCCCAACTCGTTTGGTGGGCAGCAAGAAGAATGGCAGTAGGCCGAGTGCCAGCAGTGGAAGCCGCCATTCGAGAATGAACATGGCGACCAGCGTGGTCGCGAGCACGATGACGTTCGAGATCACCTGACCCAAGGTTCCGGTCAGCGCCCGTTGGGCGCCAATGACATCGTTGTTCATGCGGCTAATCAACGCACCGGTCTGGGTTCGGGTGAAGAACCCAATCGGCATGCGCTGGACATGGTCGAACAGTTGCACCCGAAGATCGAAGATCAGATTCTCGCCAATTCGGGCCGAGAAGAATCGTTCGATGAGCGAGATAACACCGCTGGCGAGCGCAAGACCGACCATGATGAGCGCCAGCGAGTTGACCTGGCCCCGATCGCTTGCTGGTATGGCATCGTCGATGATGCGGCGAACAAGTAACGCTGGCACGATGCTCAGTAGCGAGGAGACGAGCAGCGTGGCGACGAACCCGAGCAGCATGGCTCGGTAACGATCGGCGTAGGCAAGTACGCGGCGGACTGTCGAGCGGTCGAGGGACTTGCCCTTGACGCCATCCTTGTCGCGGCCGATGACCATGTGGGGGTGCATTCCGTGCATCAGCTACCAAGGCTACTTACTTCATGTGACATCCAACTTCTCGCGATGAACGACGAACTCGACATCCTCCGTCGAGCGTTGGAATGTGCCGTCTGACTATGGCGCGGAGATACTGGTGGTGAGCCCAACACCCTGCAGCGAACCCACCCCAATTGCACGGTCGTCGTTCATGCAGTACCGGTGGTGCTCGCCCTCACCGCGAGTCCTCGCTGATGGCGGCTGCCTGAGCCCGCAGTTGATCAAGGAGTGTGGCCAGCGCCGGGCTGGGAACGCGGTCGGCTCGCCGAACCAACGTGAGCATGCGCTCGGCAATTGGTCCGTCTGTTGCCCGGGTCAGAGCGTGGGGTTCGGTCTCGGCATCCACGGGTGGCAACACCGTCCAGCCCATACCGAGGCGGACCATTTCTTTCAGGACCGCTGGTTGTGAACTTTCGGCGACGACATCGAACGGCACACCTTTCGCCCGAAGTCGCCGGGCCATCAGTGATCGGCTACGCGACGCTGGGGGGAAGCTGACCCATGGCCCCCACGTCTTTGAGGCCCCGATGGCTGTGTCGGGCGGTGCATAGATATGGAGCGGTTCGCCCACGAGGGGTTCGAGCACGAACCGGTTGTCTGGGTCGGGATCCACACAGACCACGGCATCGACTTCGCCGGCTCGAAGCTGGTCCAAGAGTGCGTTCGATGGAAGTACGAGTAGCCGCACTGTGAGTGAAGGGTGTTCGCGCCGGAATCCGATGAGTGTGTCGCCGAAGTGGTGGATAGCAGCCGTATCGATCATGCCGATCGACAGTTGGCCCACGCCGCCGCCGCGGGCCTCTTCAGCCCACCGGGTCAACTCTCGAACCTCTGCCAGGATCCGGGTGGCATGGGTGAGAGCGGCACGGGCTTCAGCAGTTGGTACCCGGCGGCGTCCTTGTTTGTCGAAGAGGCGCACCCCGAGTCGGCGTTCGAGCTCACTGATGCCTTGTGATAGCGCCGAGGGTGAAACACCCACTGTTGCCGCTGCTGCTTTCCAGGTCGGCTCGGTCACCGCAGCAACGAGGTATTCGAGCTGGCTGGTCGTCACGTTCGCGAGCTTCATCGCTGCCTACCTTAAATGAAGTAATGCTTAACCATCGAACTTGATAGATAACTATCACTTATTCTTTGAGTCATGACCTCCCCTCGAAACATCCCCGCCGCCTCTGGCCGGCTCGGCCTGCTCATGCCTGGCATGGGCGCCGTGGCCTCCACTCTCATCGCCGGCGTCATGCAGGCCCGCAACGAAGGTGTTGCCCCGATCGGCTCCGTTACCCAGATGGCGCGCATCCGCCTGGGTAAACGTGAAGAGGATCGCAATCCGCTGATTCGCGACTTCGTCCCCCTCGCTGGACTCGATGACATTGTCTTCGGTGGTTGGGATCCCATTTCGCCCAACATGTACGAAGCTGCTCGCACCGCCGGTGTCATGTCGGACACAGACCTGGCTGCCATGTCCAGTGAACTTGAAGGCATCGTCGCTATGGATGCTGTGTTCGAACAGCGGTGGGTGTCACGGCTTGAAGGTGTCCGGGTCAAGTCCGAGACGAATAAATTCGAGCAGGCCGAAGCGCTCATGGCCGACATCGAACGTTTCCGCACCGAGAAGGAATGTGACCGCCTGGTCATGGTTTGGTGTGCGTCGACCGAGGCCTACCAAGAAGCGTCTGCGGTGCACGACACGATCGCATCGTTCGAAGAGGGCCTGCGCAACAACGACGACAACATCGCCCCCAGCCAGATCTATGCCTATGCCGCACTCATGAGTGGTGTGCCGTTCGCCAACGGCGCACCCAACCTGACCGTTGATCTTCCGTGCATCGTCGAGTTGGCTGAGCGTGAAGGTGTGCCCATCTGTGGCAAGGACTTCAAGACCGGCCAGACGCTCATGAAGACCTTGATCAGCCCAGGACTCAAATCCCGCATGCTTGGTGTGCGCGGCTGGTACTCAACCAACATCTTGGGCAACCGCGATGGTGAAGTTCTCGACGCTCCCGAGAACTTCATGACCAAAGAAGTTTCCAAGCTCGGTGTGCTGGGCACGATCCTGCAGCCTGAGCTCTACCCCAAGCTGTACGGGAACATCGACCACAAGGTCCGGATCGACTACTACCCACCCCGCGGCGACGACAAAGAGGGCTGGGACAACATCGACATCTTTGGTTGGCTTGGGTACCCGATGCAGATCAAGATCAACTTCTTGTGCCGTGACTCGATTCTGGCCGCGCCGCTTGTGCTCGACTTGGCGCTGTTCATGGACCTGGCCAAACGCGCCGGCGAGTCTGGCGTGCAGGACTGGCTGAGCTTCTACTTCAAGGCTCCACAATCCAGCGACCCAGCAGGCCCCGAGCACGACATCTTCATCCAGCAGACCAAGCTCAAGAACACCTTGCGTGACTGGATGGGCGAACAGCCTGTGACCCACTCTGAAGCCGGCTAACGGTGAGTCCGGCTTTCGGCTTGTTCCTTACCGAAACCCTGTCTGAGCTGAATGCTCTGCCGTCACTCAAGTAAAGACAGCGTGCCTGACTGTGGTTCAGACCTGGCACAAGGCCGTAGCGTGCTGGGGCTTCGCACCCGTAATAGCGGAGCTTGCCGGTGTTGAACGCGTCCCGGTGAACTAGCGGCTTGCGGTGGACAGATAGGCGTTGAGCTTGTCGAAGGCCATTCCCCAGCCGCTGGCACCTGGTGAATCGGCTGGGACGCCGATATGGGTCATGGTCATCTTGGTCTTGCCGTCGACCGGTTCGAGCTCCACGATGACCTGGGTGGTCTCGGGGTGTCCCTCAGGCATGCCCATCTGTGCCGGAGAGATGACATTGCCGTCTTCGTCGCTCATGGCCTCGGTGTAGACCAGGCGTTCGTTGGCGACGATCTCGAGGAACTCACCAACAAACCACATCTGCATTGGTCCGTTGGGTGTCTCCATAGCCATACAAATGTGACGACTACCACCGACCCGCACGTTCATCTTGGCGACAGGAATGGTGGCACCCGTGGGGCCGTACCAGGCCGCGAAGTGTTCTGACTCGGTCCACATCTTCCAGACAAGTTCAACAGGGGCGTCGAAGTGGCGTTCGATAACGACAGAGTCAGTCATTGATGGTGTCCTTTGCGGGAGTATCAGCTGGTGGTTTCGTTGTTGGTCGTTCAGATGTCGAGGTTTGAATGTGGTTGAGTTTGAATGTGGTTGAGATAGCCGCCCATGCGATCGAAGCGGTCCTCCCAGACGGGGCGGTAGTGCTCGGCCCACGACGACACTGCTTCGAGTGGAGCTGCGTTGAGCGTGCAGGGTCGATATTGCGCACGTTGACCTTGGGTGACCAGGCCAGCCCTTTCGAGCACCCGAATATGTTTCGACACCGCTGGCAACGACATGTCGAATGGTTCGGCCAGCTCGGTGACGCTTGCTTCTCCGTGTGCCAACCGAGCCAGGATGGCTCGCCGGGTTGGATTAGCTAACGCGGCAAACGTCTCGGTCAGTCGTTCCTCTTCGAGAGCTGCAACCATGCCGTAGTCTCCCATGGTTTCCGGGCTTTGTAATTAACCAATTGGTAAAGTACGACGCATACGTGACGAAGTCAAGCGCATGCCGTGTTCGACGAACGTCAGCCGTAGTCGAGCGCTTTGGGATCGTCGACATGCAACCAGTCGACAGGATGGGCGTAGCGAATCCGAACTACTCCCGACGGAGTGGTGGGAAACGGGGTGGAGAAAAACTAGCGCTGACAGGGGCAGATGGTGGCGAGCTGCTTTGTTGTTGGGCCAAGAAGCCATAGGTAGAGCGAACATGCTCGTTTCTCACGTTTGTCGCTGGCTCCGCAGCCATAACGTTCACCGGTTGCGTCCACATGACCTCGTTCTCCGGAGGCAACGTTTTCACTCACAACCTGTTCAAGTAGTGATGCCATGCTCATGTGCCTCCATCGGGTCTCGCAGCTGCCATCTGAGGGACTCAGGTGAAGATGAGTCCAATGTCTCAAAGTGAAATGTTCGTAGGGCCATCGGCCCAAACCACGAGATGTGAAATGTCGGTCCTCGCTGCTTATCTCTTGCCCTCGCCCAACGTGATGGGTTGTTCGTTAGGCGTGGCTGCCGCTGCCCAGCCGAGGTCGGTAGCGATCATCTGCAGCCCGGCCTGATCGGGTTGTGGCGGTGCTCGATCGATATACCTCATCGTTGCCTGAGCGGTGCGGGTTCCACGTGAGGATGATCCACAACTGGTCCGCTGGGCTCCGTCGTCAACGTATGACGATGGCTCTCCGATACCCAGGTTGGCGGCTCCGACCGGCGTAGCGATTTCGGATGCGGATCGTGAACCAGCCCGCTACCCTCGGCTACGGAAGGTTGCCTGAGCGGACGAAAGGGACGGTCTCGAACACCGTTGATGCGGCAACGTATCCATGGGTTCAAATCCCATACCTTCCGCCAAAAGAAGTCGGGTCTCGTTTACGCGAGGCCCGATTTCTCGTTTTGCTGCGTTACGAGGGGTGAGATGAACGCCGCGAGCAAGTTCGTGACACCAAGCTGGAGGACACCTATGGCAGCGGTCTCGACCATGTTCGTGAGGATGGCCGCGCGGTGCGTCACTGCTCACAGACAGTGAGGGAAGCTGGCGCTCGTGGGGCGCTTCTGCAAGAGTCGCGTCATGGCTGAATCGAGAACCATCACTTCGCCCAACACTGCGGGTCATGCATGCCTGTCGTTTGACTTCGACGGGCCGTCGCTGTGGATGATGCGCAAGATGACGACTGCAGCGCCCATTTCCCGAGGAGAGTTTGGCGCAGTCGCCGTGCCAAGGATCTTGCGGCTGCTTGCGGAACGTTCACTCCCGGCAACGTTCTTCATTCCTGGCCACACCATCGAGACCTATCCCGACGTGTGTCGGATGGTTGTCGATGCAGGCTGCGAAGTCGGCCTCCACGGGTATGCGCACGAGATGAATGCACTGCAATCCGCTGCTGACGAACGGGCAGCGATGGCCCGCTCGATCGAACTGGTGGAAAATCTCACCGGCACCTATCCCGTTGGGTACCGAGCGCCGGCTGGTGATCTAACGAATCAGACGATCGAGCTATTGCTTGAGAATGGCATCGTCTATGACACCTCGTTGATGGGCCACGACCATCGCCCGTACCGTGTCAGGGTCGGCGACGAATTCCCTGACAACAGCCCCGCCGAATGGGGCCCAGAGTCTGCACTTATCGAACTGCCGTGGTCATGGACCAACGACGACTATCCCTACTTGGAGTTCGTCGCCTTCCGGAAGGCCGGCATCATGCCGGGCCTGGTTCGGCCCGAGGACATGTTTTCGAACTGGTTCGGGGACGTCGAGTGGATGGTCCGTGAACTCGACGGTGGCCTTATCACCTTCGTGTTCCATCCACAGGTGATCGGGCGTGGACATCGGCTGCTTGCGCTCGAGGACTTCCTCGATGGGGTCGTCGATCTCGGCGTGCAGTTCGACACGATGGCAGACATCGCAGCCGCAGTAGATGCGGGTGTTGCCTTTGCCATCGAGAAGCCCGTGGAAGCGCAATGATGGTTCCCGACTAGGGCGGGTGCCGGGCCGAGAAGTAACTTCGGCTCATGACGATTGATCCTCGTACCCCTGTGGTTATTGGTGTTGCACAAGCAATGCAGAAGCCTGATGACCTGAGCGACGCCCTCGAAGCCGTAGCCATGATGGAACAGGCCGTACGCGATGCCGCCAGCGATGCTGGCGCCCCCGGGTTGCTGACCAAACTCGATCATATTGGCGTGGTCCAAGGCGCATGGAAGTACACCGACCCCGCCCGGATCATCGCCGATCGGGTCGGTGCACCAGGTGCTCGTACGTCGGTCTCTGCGAACGGGGGTAACACACCTCAGAGTTACCTGAATGCACTCGCAGCACGGATCAAATCCGGTGAGATGGAAACTGCCGTCTTCGTGGGTGCCGAAACTATCTGGAGCCGACGCCGCCAACGCCGGGCTGGGATGCCAGTGCCGTATACGGAACAAGCCAACGTCGAGCCCGACGAACGTTTTGGCGCCGACGTCCTCATGCAGACGGACTTCGAGCAGGCACGGGGCATGGAAATGCCCATTCAGTTCTACCCGCTGTTTGATTCTGCGATCCGTCATGCCCGGGGCGAAACCATCGACCAACACCGTGATCGGTTGGCTCGTTTGTGGCAAACATTTAATCAGAAGGCGGTCGAGAACGAGTTTGCATGGTCTCGCACGCCAATGACTGCCGCCGAGATCCGCAATGCCAGCCCGACGAATCGTATGGTTGGTTTCCCGTACACCAAGGCTATGAACTCCAACTGGGATCTCGATCAGGCTGCTGCGGTGTTGTTGTGTTCAGCCGGAGCTGCCGAAGCCGCTGGTGTGCCTCGCGACAAATGGGTGTTCCCGTGGGCTGGTACCGACGCGCATGACACCTATGCCGTCTCCAACCGTCGAGATCTGCATTCTTCCCCAGCTATCACCGAGGCCGGAAAGAAGCTCTTCTCGCTTGCGGGTATTGGGCCAGACGACGTTGATCACATCGACCTGTATTCGTGTTTCCCATCGGCCGTAGAGGTCGGCGCCGAGTCCCTGGGTTTCAGCGAAGAACGACAGCTCACACAGACCGGTGGACTTACCTTTGCTGGCGGTCCTCTGAACAATTACGTAACTCACTCGATTGCCACCATGATCGACGTCTTGCGGGGCGACGCTGGGTCGGTCGGTCTGGTGTCCGCGAACGGCGGTTTCCTGACCAAACATGCCATTGGGTTGTACTCAACCGAGCCACCGCCAAAGGGCTATGAAGCAGCCGATGTGCAGGAGCAGGTCGACCAGGTGCCGTCGGTGCCACTCGCCGAAGACCACACCGGAGAGGTCACGATCGAGGCGTACACCGTTATGCACAACGCCGACGGGCCTGAGCTGGGACTCTGTGCACTACGCACCGCCGAAGGCGCTCGCACCTGGGGTCGTGTCACCGACGTGGCTGCTGCAACCGCAATGATCACCGAAGAAGCGATCGGTCGTAGCGGCAACCTTGACGCCGACGGCACCATCACCCTCGGCTGACGGGCGCCGCGGGCCAGACCCTGGGTTGAGTAACTCTGGGGTGAGCAACTCTGGGGTGAGTGGCCCCCGGGTAAATAACTCTGGGGTGACCAGCCAACCCGGCGAGTTCGGAACTTGAGCTGCGGCTGCTACACCAGGCAGGGTGAGTGACTACGAGTTCCCGTACCCGTCAACCGAACTGGCTGCCGAACATCCATTCGTGCCGTTGGTGCACGAACGGCACGCCGAGGCAGACATGGTCGCTCGGGCGACTGGGTTCCGGGATGATCTGAAGCACCGCCGCAGCGTGCGCATGTTTGCCTCGGATCCTGTTCCGCAGCGGCTGATCGAACTTGCGATCGAGACTGCGGCTACGGCTCCTTCCGGTGCCCACAAGGAGCCGTGGACGTTTGTGGCAATTTCGAGTAGTGACATCAAGCGTCAGATTCGGGAGGCGGCCGAAGAAGAAGAGCGCGTCAATTATCTGGAAAACCGGATGAACGATGAGTGGCAAGAGGCGCTCGCTCCACTCGGTACTGACCACCACAAGGAGTTCCTGGAGATCGCTCCGTGGATCGTGGTGTTGTTTGAGCAGCGGTACGAACAACAGGCCGACGGGCAGCGTCGCAAGAACTATTACGTCAAAGAGTCCTGCGGAATTGCCGCAGGCTTATTTGTTGCTGCGCTTCACAACATGGGGCTTGCCACGCTCACGCATACGCCATCGCCGATGGCGTTCCTCACGAAGCTGCTTGGGCGCCCCGAGAACGAGCGACCGTTCGTGATGTTTCCTATCGGGTATCCATTACCCGGCACACTCGTTCCTGATCTTGCCCGCAAGGACTTGGACGAGGTCATGGTCCTTCTCGACTAATCGAACGTGACCCGGTCGAAAGTCACCAGGTGAGGGCTGGGAGCTGAACGGGTCGTCGCCGTAGTCTCAGGATCTTGGCAACGTTGGACTCTCCTGAACCGCTCGAGCCCTCCGAAGCCGCTCGGGATCAGGTAGAAACTCGCACGCCCACGCTTGCGTCGTTCGGGATTCCTGCGTTTCGAATCATTTGGTTCGGCACGTTCCTCTACTACTTGTCGATCTTCAGTGGCATCGTTGCTCGGGGTGCACTGGCGAAAGAACTCGGCGGAACCAACGCTGCGCTTGGCCTGGTGACGCTCGCTTTTGGTGGAGTGTCGCTTGTTATGACACCGATCGGTGGCGTGTTAGCCGACCGGGTGCCAAAGCGGCAGATCCTGATCGTGGCGACGGCATTCCTTGCGGTGAGTAATGCCGCTTTGGGTTTTGCTGAGGTGTTTGAAGTCACGAAGTTCTGGATGCTCATCGTCGTATCTGCGGCTCAGGCCATGGCCTTCGCCACCCTGGTTCCCGCGCGCATGGCCTTCACTATCGACATCGTCGGCCCCAAACTCATACCAAACGCGGTAGCACTCGCCCAGATCTCGATGAACAGCAATCGAGTGATCGGCCCTGCGCTTGCGGGCGTGTTCCTGGGCGTTGCGTGGTTGAGTTTCGCCGGTATCTATCTGTTCAGCGCAGGCCTGAGCGTTCTGGCTGTGTTCTGTTTCCTGTTTCTTGATGCCGGACTGCCCAACCCCGATCGTCCCCAGCGTGCGCCACTTGCCGAAATGGCCGATGGTGTGCGGTACACAAACTCGGTGCCCTCGGTTCGCATCGTGGTTGTACTCGCGATCCTTGTCACCATGGTCGGGTTTCCGTACATAGCTTTTTTGCCCAGCGTGGCCGAAGATTTTTACGGACGCGGTTCTGAAGGGTTTGCGCTGTTATCTCTTGTTGGCGCAGCGGGGGGCCTTTTTGCTGGCGTTGGTGTTGCCCGAACCGTTCTGTCGCAAGGGCCCCGTGTACAAGTCGTGTCAGGGGTAATGCTGGGAGCCGGCCTGCTGTTCATGAGCTGGGCGCCATCGTTCACTATTGCCCTGATTGCCGCAGTCGTCGTCGGTGGATCGACCGCAGGCTTCCAGTCAATGAACGCCACGTTGGCGCTCAGCCTGAGTTCGAGTGCGTACCACGGTCGAGTGCAGTCCTTGCTCGGGCTCGGTTTCAGCGCGTTTGGCTTGGTGTCGTACCCGCTTGGCCTACTGGCCGACGCGGTTGGGTTGCGTCAGACGCTTGCCGGCATGGGTGTGATCACCATTGGGCTGGTCATCGGGGCCGAACTCATCTGGCGGTCAAGCCGGGGCGAGATCGTGCCCGCCGACAACGACACCTCAGCACACGCCCCTGGGACCCCTCCCCGTCAAGCAAATTAGGAGCGTGGTGTACGACATAGGTACACCAGGCTCCTAATTTGCGTTGAAGGGATTTCAGGCGGCGGGTTCGATTGCGGACATGGCTGATTCGGTTGCTGCGGCGGCACCGGTTGTGTCGCCGAGAGCGGCAAGCGCTGTTGACAGGTGCTCCCAGTCGGTCCGGGCCGAGGGTCGCATGGTCACACGTTCGGCGTAGAGGCTGCGGGCCTGAGCGAAGCGACCGGCCTTGAGGAGCGCGTCGCCCAGGACCTGAGGGAACAGGTCTCGCTGTGCGTGACTGCCACCAATCGGAGCAAGGTCATCCTTGATAGGCCACAGCAGATCCGCGGCGCCAGCGAAGTCGTGATTTCCCCACGCGGTGAGCCCGCGGCAGAGATCGGTGCCGACTTGGGCGAAAACGTGGGCCGTCCAACCCGAATCTGTCGACGCGAATTCTGCCATGGCATCGGCATGACGAACTGCCGCTTCGCTTCTTCCGGCCGCGGCCATCGCCAGGCTCCAGTGCATGTCGTTGAAGGCAATCGCATGGTCGCCAATGCGGGCCTCGCTGTGCTCGGCAAGTGCCTGCCATCGATCACCGACGTTGACACCCCGCAGATCGAGCCGGATCAGCAACGACGCCAGGTTCTGGACGTCGACATTCTGTGCAGTGTTCACTGAACTGATCTCGGTGTCGTACAACGACAGCACCTTGTCATAGTTCGCCTGAGCAGCGTTGAACAGCGCGGCGTGCCACCACACATGGGCACGGAAGGGATTGCGGTCGTCCCAGGCATCGGTCGGGTAATCGAGCCAAGCAACACCTTCGGCGGAGCGGCCTTGGGTTTCGAGCACATGGGCAACCGAGTGGATGGCCCACAAGTCGTTGGGATTCCGCTCCACGGCTTCGCGGCCAATCGCTTCGGCGCCAATGTGGTTGCCAGTCTCTTCGAGCGCGAAGGCGTGCATACCCAGGACACTTGCATATCCCGGGATGGACGGATCCCAGGCAGGAAGCACGCCCGCGGTGACAGCTCGCAACGCCTGGGAGCGGCCGGTCCAGAACGTCAGATAATGGTGCAGTTTGAGCGCAACGATGTCCAACGGGTGTTCGGCGAGGATCATTTCCCAGGTGCTGGTCGCTCCGATGATGTCGCCGTCGACCCATGCTTGCACCGCTTGGACATGTGATCGCTCTCGTTCGGTCACGTCGGCGAGTAATGGCTGCATGTCGTCGAGCCAGCCCTGGACCTTGGGCCGGACCGCGGTTGTTTCCATCATCTGGAAGAAGCAGGCACGGAAACACAGCGCCATCACGAATTCTGGGTCGGCTGTGAGTGCTGTTTTGAGCTGACCGAACGCGGACGATCGATAGTCGAGATAGTCAGTGACAGCGGCATCAAACGCGGCCGCAGCATCGGCGCTGGTCGTGGTGAGCCGAAGGCCCCGTGCATCTTCAAACATTGGTTTCCTCAAACATTGGTATAGATCATCACTCGTCGCTCCAAGGAGGGTGGGGCCCCACCATGTCAGACGAAGTCGTCGGGGTCGTCGGCAGGCCCATCGGTTAACAACCAGCCGAGCCGATCGTCGGCGGTGAAACGCCACCACCGCCCGTCGGCATCGAGCCGTAACTGGGTCGTGCCCAGGCTGGTGGT
>ERZ651776.956-NODE-956-length-37202-cov-6.467394_pt1 | contig 37202 bp, 26 predicted proteins | sample MGYA00514761_ERZ651776 | MGnify/ENA metagenome assembly ERZ651776
CGAGTGCCTCAAATACTTACACGAAGAAGTCAAAGCGCCTTGGGATTGGAGAACTGCCACAAGGGCGGCTATATATGGTCATCTAGATATACTCGAATATCTTGTTGAGCGTAAGTTTGATAAATATAGCGAAAGTGCGTGTTGGTATGCAGCCGAGTCCGGCCACTTGGACTGTTTGAGGTACTTACACGAAACCGCCAAAGCGCCTTGGGACGAAGAAGCGGTACGCTACGCGCACAAATACAACCAAACCGACTGCGTACAATACCTCCTCGACAACGACTGCCCGTTACCAAACGGTTGGCGATACGAACGCGGCGAGTTATACGCGTCGTAATAAATGTAAAGATTCAGAAAAACGTGTACCACTACTCTTCCACAAAAAGAGAGAGAAACAGACTCTTCTCAACGCGCGACGTCCGATACATCGCTTCCTTCTTTTCTCTTCTCTCTGTCCGTTCAAAACTCGAGTCAAATAATCCAATCGCACGTCACAACTTCTCCGCTCTCACTCACGAACACACACACATCGAACACTTATCAAAGCGCACAGTTTCCTTCCTTCGACGAGTATTCAGCGGAGATCTTCCTAACCGACGCGCAAAACAGAATGAACGCGGACGAGGCGTCTCGATGTTTGGACATTTCTCGCTCGAAACTTGCCTCGGCGACGTGCGCGTCGGATTTGGATTCCGCGTTGAAATTTGCCAAGAAAGCCGCGAAACTTTCCTCGTCTTTGGCGCGAGAGGTTGCTGAGTTAGCGCGGGAGATTTCAGAGCGACGAGCGAAAGGGTTCGCGGCGTCTTCGTCTCATCCTGGGGAGCGAGCGAAAGAGGCGAGTGCGAGACGCACGGCGCAAGAGACGACGAGTGGACAGTCGACGAAACGAGGCGAAGACGCGTACGTCAAAGGGACTGCGGAACAAGAAAAGTTGATGAAAGATATCACATCGAAGAAGAACGATTACTACGCGGTGTTGTCCGTCTCGCGAACGGCGACGGAGAACGAGATTAAAAAGGCGTACAGGAAGTTAGCGGTGAAGATTCACCCGGATAAGTGTCAAGGGACGGGCGCGGAGGAGGCGTTTAAGATTGTGAGTAAAGCGTTCGCGTGTTTGTCGGACGCGGAGAAAAGGGCGGCGTACGATAGGTACGGGAGCGAGGAAGGGCCGCAAGGTATGGCGAGTGGGATGCGGAGGCGGCACGCGGGGCAAGCGCACTCGCCGTTTGGTGGGTTTGAGGACGATATCGATCCGAGGGAGATTTTTAACATGTTCTTTGGCGGAGGTATACCCGGGGTGAGGTTTCAAACGTTCGGAGGGAACGGGTTTCACGCGCACGGGTTTCACTCGCATCGAGAGCAAAGGGCGAGGCAGCAGCAGAGACAGAGAGAGAATAGAAGTAATAATAGCAGTAGACGACAGTACCATCAATCGGAACCGGAACATTTAGCGTCGACGTTTGCGAGGAACTTTATGCAAATGATTCCGATTCTTTTGTTTTTGTTCTTGTGGGCGTTCTCGCCGGCGCCGGAAGTGCACTATCAACTCTTTCCGGATTCACCGAACAGCGGGTATCAGACGAAATTGCAGACGAAAAAGTTAGACGTGCCGTATTACGTGAAGAGTAAAGCGCATTTTGATAAAAGTTTCACCCCGGGAACGTTCAATCGACAACGCATGGAGCAAACGATCGAACGCGATTATCAAGGCATGTTAGAAAACTCGTGCTTGTTCGAGAGAGGGACGAAAGAGAGGATGTTGAGGAGTTATTCCAGAGATCAGAGAGAGAAAGGCAAAGTGTACGAGATGCGACATTGCAACGAGTTGAAGAAATTGCGGCAAAAGATGCGATGATGTCGTCAATAGTAGAGCGCAAAATATGGAGCAGTTGTTCAAAGTTTTAATAAATAATTTCTCAACTAAGAAAGCACGTCGTTTCCGACGGCGTAATTCCACACGACGCGTATCATGAGTAGGAATACGGCGAACATCATCATGCGTTTCGCCCATATCATGCGAATATCGATGATGCCGTCAAACTCCGGGCCGGTTTGGATCCAGTCGTGGAAGCCTCTGGACACTTTGCGAAGCTCGACGCGCACGACGTCGACGAGCGCGAAAACGATCGCACTCGTAGCCGATCGCACGCACTGCGTGGCCATTTCAACCGCGAACTTCCGCGAATTCGGCGTCGCTCTCACGACGTCGAATAGATCTTTCGCCAGTTCGCCCTCGAACGTTCGAAAGTTCCCACCACTTCCGCCGCCCGTTGTGGGATGTTGTTCCGCGGCGAGGTTCGCGTTGGACGGTCTACGAGGCGGTAACCCGTTGAATCTAGGCGTTTGGTCTGGAACATCTCCGGCGGAGTCTCCCGGGATGGATTTATCTCCATTTTGATCTTCTTCATCATCGTCGTTTTCATTGATTTCTCCCTCTTCTCTTCGTCTTTGTTGCGCCAACGCTCTTTCCAACGGCGTCTTTGGCGATCCGCTCTTCTTCTTCGGTCCTTGTCCTTCTTGATCTTCTCCCATGGACAATCGTTTTTCCATCGCAAAACTTGCGCTCGCGCGAAACTCTTCCGCGGGTAGATCTGCGATCGATCCGCGACTTCTCGGGCCTCTCCTCTTATTCGATTGTCTCGCCATTTCCGAGACGAACCCGCTCTTGTGCGTTTCCGCTACGTAGGTTTCCACCACTTTCGTCGCGACTGAATCGATCAATTTGAATCCGATTTGAGGGTTCGTCTCTAACGCTTTGATGACGTCGTTGAACGGATTCGCCTCGTTTCGTTGATTTTCCGAAACGAACGATCGCACGCCGACGTCGATGAGATCAAAAAGAAACTTTTTACGCTTCTCGATTTCTCGCATGGCCAAGTCTGCGACGGTTTCGTACGTGAGAGGAGACTCTCCCTCCTCCGCTCCAACACCTAACGTCAGCGCCTTCTTCGTCACTGTCGCCACCGATTCCACGCAATTCGTAAAAATAGAGTTAAACCTCAAAGCGCTCTCTTCTGTTTTCAACACCGTCTCGGTCACTCGCGATGCGAAGTCCGCCATTCTCTGCTCCAACACACGTAAACCCCCGTTACCACTACCACCATCATCGCTATTACTCGAACTATTCGGCGCTAAAAGAGAAATCCCCGCCCCGATGTCGTTCGCTCTTTGCACGCTCTTCATCACGCCGACGGCGATAAAATCCGACACCGCCTCCATCACCTCCGGCTGTTGAGCGCACCGCAACATTCGCCGCAATCGTTTCGGTACCGGTTTAGAGTAACGCATTTGCTGCTCCTCGCGTTCGTCCTCCTCCTCCTCCGTTTTCGTCGTCGTCCCGCATCCTCTTTCGCTCTCCGCTCGAACGTTCCTTTCCTCCTCCTCCTCCTCCTCCTCGTTGAGGACAAAATCACTCACATCCGTCGCGATCGTTTGTACGAGTTCACTCAGGGCATAAAACGCCGTCGCGTAGTGCGTCGTCGCTTTTTGAAACTTCCGGTAGTTCGGGGAGTCTCTGATCGCGTGCACCACTGTTTAGAGAGAGAAAGAGAGGTTAATAAACGCAACGCAAATGCACGACGGAACCCGTCCCGGGGAAATTCAATTCGATTGGATTGAAAAGAAAGATATACTAAACGTACCGTAATACCCGCACGCGCCGGCGACGACGGACCCGCACGCGGTTTTGAGCATCCACCTCTGTCTGTCCCCTCGCATTCTGGGAGAATGTACGTCTCGTGTGCGTACTCTCGCGTCTTTTGTATCTCTATTAAAGCGGATAAATTCTGACGCCAATGTGCCATTAATTTAACGCGCATTGTTTATTCGCGCATGAAGTCCTCGTGCCGTCGCTTCGGAGGCCTTTTAGGAGGATTACGAGGAGGAAAAGGAGGACAGCTTCACCACTCGTTGTTCGTATCTTCGTTTTCCTCCTCCTCTCGGAGCTATCAAGTGCAACATTCCAAAGACGACCAAACGGAGACGAAGCGTTTGTTGGATTTACTCAACAAGAAACGCGCGAACGGAAACTACGTCGAAGGAGGATTATTCGAACACGAAAACCACCGAAACGAACGGACGAAGCAAAAACAGACGCTCCTTTTATACCGCAAAGCTCTGAGACAAGCGAAACGGTTCCCAGACCCGACGTTGAGACATTTCGGGTACCACAGAATAGCGGAGCAATTCAGACGACACAGGTGTGAACTCGCCAAGAAGAAAATACGCGTGTGGAAGAAAGAGGCGACGAAGCAATCGAGACGGATGGAACGCGCGATACGAGGCGACCGGGACGATTACAGACACTTTCTCGAGTTAGCGTACGGGGTGAAAGGAAGGTTTGGGCATTTGATGCGTCGATTTGAAGAGGAGCGGAAAATTGAAAAGACGAGACGCCAGGAGAAGTTTCTCTTGAAACCAATCGACGAAGAGACGATGGAGACGTTTTCGGTGAAGAATTTAGTGAGGATGGTGGAAGATGCGAGTTTGAGAGAAGGGGCGAAGTTTGAGGAACAGATGGAGGTTTTGAAGAGGAAAGTGCCGACGTTTTACTACGATCGTCGTAAAAGTTTTAGTCGTCGTCAAAGCGGGAATGATAAGAGCGACAAAAGTAATAATAGTAACGACATAGTCGCTGACGACATATTCGCGTACGAAGACTCTCGCGCGCGATCGAGAGCGACGGAAGATGCCATCGACGCGATAGAATTAGGAGATGTTGAAGACGACGCGGAAGAAAAAGAAGAAAAAGAAGAAGTCATACTATTACGATCCAAACTCAAACACTGGCACGTTCACGAGGACACCGCGTTTGAAAAATACGCGCCGAGTCGACTGTATCACGGATTCGACGGCAACTGGGAGAATAATCACGTGGCAATGCTGAAATCCATTTTCGAACCGACGATGATTGATCGATTAGATTTCATGCCTCGCAAATGGTTTCGAACGTACCGAAGGACTTTATTCGAATTGGAAGGCGAATCGAATTCTTCGAACAAAAGCAACAAAAATCAGCAAAACGTCAGCAAAATCTCCTCGGACGCGTTGAAAGACGTCCAAAGAACCACGCCTTTACGAATAGTCTTACCCGCGGAAAGTGACGACGAACAAAAAGAACGAGAGTATTCAAACGTCAGCTATAATACTAAAGAAGGAGAACACGAAGAAAAATCAATGTTGTCCGCGAACAAAAACAAGAGCACGAAAGCGGGAAAGATAAAACTCGCCGAGAGTACCCTCTACGCGGATTAAGAATATACGGACGCATCAGAGTATTTTAGCGCGAGTAGTCAGAGCGAGATACGTAGAGAAACTGTAAACAATGCGCGCCTGTTGATTGAAACCACCTTCACACGTTAAGCGTCGTTTACCTTCCTCGCATTGACATTGACATTCGTTGACGTTTTTCCTCTCTTTTCGAGAAAACAGTTGGACCGAAAAGCGCCACAATCCGATTCAATCGATCGATCACATCAACCATGTTATCATTCACCCAATCCATCTCCACGTGCCCACGGGCGGTAAAAACCACCGTTAAACGAACGTCCAAAGTTTCTCTCGCACCAAAAGCCGTGATCCACGAGAACATAACGTCTTTAATCGGCGACACGCCGGTTGTTAAAATAAACAAATTAGCCCCCGACGGCGTCGAGTTGTACGTCAAGTGCGAATACTTCAACCCGTTATCGTCGGTGAAAGATCGTTTGGCGTTAGCCGTGATTGAAGACGCGGAAAAAAGCGGGAAGTTAAAACCCGGGATGACCGTGGTCGAAGCGACGAGTGGGAATACGGGTACGTTTTGTTTGTTAAGCGCGCACTTTTGGATGGGTTTTTGATCGGATTGGTGTCGTTTAATTAGGCGGTTTAGGCCTTTGATGAGATATTTTTCTTCTCTCGCGCGAGTTTCAATTCGGACCCAGAATTCACCCAAACGCGATGATTCTTCTTCTCTCTCTCTCTCTCTCTCTATCACAGGTATTGCGGTTGCGATGGTGTGCGCGCAAAGAGGATACCCGTGCGTCATTTGTATGGCGGAACCGTTCTCGATCGAACGGCGTAAAATTATGCGCATGTTAGGCGCGAAGGTTATCGTCACGCCGAAAGGCGGGAAAGGCACCGGCATGGTGAAGAAAGCGGAAGAGTTGGCGGAGAAGCACGGGTGGTTTTTGACGAGTCAGTTTGAAAACGAGGCGAACTGGAAGTTTCACGAGAAGACGACCGGGCAGGAGATTTTGAGAGACTTCAGCGGGAAGAATTTGACGCACTTTGTGACTGGGTACGGGACCGGCGGGACGTTTCACGGCGTCGCGAAGGCGTTGAAAGCAAAGAGACCGGACGTGAAGATTTGTTTGTTGGAACCGTCGGCGGCGCCGTTGTTGGCGTCTGGGACGAAGACGGAGAGAAAGCCGTCCGGCGCGCCGGTCGGGTCGCACCCGGCGTTTACGCCGCACCCGGTTCAAGGTTGGACGCCAGATTTCATCCCGCTCGTTTTGGAATCCGGGATTGACTTGCACGACGAATTGATCCCGATCGACGGACCGGATGCCATGCAGTGCGCGAAAGATTTAGCGTCCAAGGAGGGCATTTTTACCGGTATCTCCGGCGGGGCAACCTTTAGTGGCGCTTTGAAAGTGGCCCGATCCGCGCCAAAAGGCAGTTCGATTTTGTGCATGCTTCCGGACACCTCGGAGAGATACATGTCCACGCCTTTGTACGACCAAATTCAAGCGGACATGGACGAGTCCGAGTTGGAAATCGCGAAAAGTACGCCGAGCTTCCAGTTAATTCCAGGACAGGAGCCAATCTTACAAGCGTAAACGTTTCTTCGTTATTCAATAATTAATTAAATTTATCACTATTATCAATCACATTTCAAACTTGACTACTACTCGCGTAACTACTGCTACTACTTCTTCTTCTTCTTCTCGCTTCCTTGATTCGCGCGTTGTTCTTGCACTCTCAACAGCTGTACTCCGCACTTCTCGCACGACGGCGTCGTCAACCAAATCTCGGCGTTTGGCGTCGCGACTTCTGATTGTGGCATCGCCGCGTAACACCGATCGCACTCTACCGAAGCGTCGTCGTCCAACTCACGCAAATCTAACTTCAAATCCTCTGAGCTAATCGATGGATCTAGAACTGAAAACTCCTTCATCGCGTTCGACTGCTGGTTCTCCTCTTGGTACTCTCGCACGTACTCGTCGTGGTTTATTTTCTCAACCTCCGGTTCGATCTTTTTCTCTTTCGATTTAAAAGTCTTGATCTCCTTTTCGGCCAAGTACTCGTCCACGACTTCCGGACCGCCTCTTAAGTCTATTTCGTCCCCATCGTCGTCGTCTGAATCGTCGTCATCGTTCGTTGACGGGGTCTTAGTATGGCTGTCCAAGAGCGTCTCCACCGCCTGAATCGGGTGTTCGAATTCGTCACTCGGGAAGATGAACGGCGATCGATGGTTGCGGGAGACGCCGCCGTACTGTTCTTTCAAACACATCTTATACTTGAACCCTGGCGACGCCGCCGATTTTTCTCCTGTTGTAGCTAACGCGTTCCCTTCTTTACTATTAATACTACGATTGCTTTTTCTACCCAACCGCGCGTCTTTCGGATCGTCAATCAAACACAACTCGTGCGTTTGGCGCATGTCCATGATAGTTGCCGTAAACGAGCTCTTGCCGGTTCCGATAAAATCCACCATCATCGAACACGTCGCCTTGTCGATGTAAATCGCTTTGCTCTTGTCCGGTTCGTTCCGGTGCATGGACCACTCAACGCGTAAACCGCCGATTTCGTGCAACATGCCTCGCAAAGTGTTCACCGCGACGCGACCGTCGTACCGTTTGTCGTCCGGGTACACCTCCGGGTCGTTCGTCAACAACAAAACGGTTTTCAATTTCGAAGCTTCTGCTCTGTGAATGATTCTTTCCGCGGCGTAGCTGACGTTTTTGACGAAATCGTTGCCTATTCTCTTCCACAAGAAATCCTCTTGGCGCCAGTGGACGCACAACGTGTCGCTCGGTTCAATCTTTAACTTTTCAATCTCTTTGTTCGCTTCTTCGTAGATTTCATCGTTCAAGTTCCCGTTCGAATAGCACGGTTCGATGCTGCTAAACGCTAATAAGTTTCTCGCCCGTCGTCTGTTGGCGTTCGAGTTTGCGTTTTCGTTCCACGCCTCGCGAAAAGTCTCCTCGGAAAGTTGATGTTCCGCTTGCAACTGCTGCTGTCTAATTTGTTGTTCTCGAGCTAAAAACATATCTCTGCGCGGTATGTTTTGTTGATTGACGGCGCGTCCGAGCGTTTCACCAGTTGGCAATAACCCAAAGGTACTGATGTCGTTGTTTTTGTCGTGGCGGTCCTTGTTAAAATTCTTCTCTTTCGCTTCGGCTGCTTTCTTCGCTCTCGCCGCGTCTCGCTCCCTTCGCCTCTTCTCCACGGCTTCATCCGCCCACCCTAACTTCTCCGTCTCGCCTTTCACGTACCTTTGCGCCTCTTTCTGCCACACGTTCGGATACTTCTTCCCGGTCTTTGGATCCACCGGCTCGAAATCGTACATCCCGGCGAAATAAATCTCCTTCCCGGGACCGGCGTTCTCTTTCGCTTCCTCTAAATTCGACGTCACCACTTTCCACTCAACTTTATACTTATGCTTCGGTATTAAATACTCCCCGAGACGGTGCTTCTCAATCTCGCACCACCCTTCGACGAGCTCGAAACACGGCATCCCGTTCACCGCGTCCGCGGTGATCCTCCTGCCTAAACTTTCCACGTTGAACGAATACGCCGGCGACGACAACGACGAATCATACGTATCGCCATCACCCCCATCCATCGCGAGAACCGCACTCTTACTGTTACACGAACGTAAACTCCTCTCGTCGAAATACTCCATCGGGTTCATCGTTGGAAATTGCTCTTCGTCCCCCGGTTTTCGTTTACACGCCGGAACGTGCAAGGTGTCCACCCTCAATTTTTCCGCCAGCCATCGCGCTTTGACGAGGCAGTTTTCGCAGTTTGACGCGCCCCCGAACGAGCCGTAATACATGTGCACTTCCTGGTTATCGTATTCATCGTTCTGTGAAGGGTTGAACTGTTTCGCGAAGCCGAGCTCGCCGTTATCCTCCGTCAAAGCTTCCTCGGCGTTGACTTCAAAGCGAACATTGGAAACGGAAACGGAAAGGAAAAGGAGGAAAAAGATGCGCGAGGATGATGCTCTCATGCGTCGCGTGGTCGAGCAAAAGGACAAAAAAGACTCAATCTCTCTCGTTTTGATCAAATGGCAGGGTTCGATGTCATCGTTTCTTCGTAAACGTGGCGCGTATGTGTTGCGTTCTTTTCTGAAGATTTTGAGGCATTTTAAGCCGCGGGGTGTGTCTCTTTCTTAGGGTGTGAAGCCGCGCTCGTGCTTAATACGTACGATGCTACCGTTACTATTACAACTACTCGTTTACTATTATTCTCAAGCGTTCTCGCTCGTGCCGTAGGTGGTGTTCTTTTTCCCTCGAGCGAGGGTGTGACTCTTCGTCTTCTCGTCGTCGTTCTTCGCCAAGAGGGTCTCTTTTTGCGCCTCTTCGACGGTCGATTTTCCGTCCAGAGGAGTGCGCTCGCCGCCGGAGGAGGGAGTATTACTATTGCTCGTCGCGGTGGTTCCCCAGTTTTCCATTTCTGGGTGGATGCACTGGGCGATTTCCATCAAGATGAGCGCGATGCAGGAAACGAAACAGAACACCGAGGTGTACTTTAATAAGTTGGTCACGTCGTGGCCAAAGACGGTGAACTTTGCCGGGGTGAGCAAACCGCCGCCGTTGGGGAGGACGAGGACGTAATCGGGCATCAAGTAGACGTCACCTTCGGAGCCTTGGATTTCGGACCATCGCTTATCGCTGCCTTCGGCGCAACTGGTTCCATCGGTTAACGGGTAGTTTTGCTCGGAGTATAAACCGCAGGCGCCGTAGGCGCCGCCTTCGGTTAATTCCATGGCGATTCGCGCGTAGCCGTCCTCTCCCCAATCGACGCCGTAGGAGTTTTTGATCAACCAGTACGGTTTCTTGGCGGCTTCGTCCATGCCCCAACCGACGATAACTGCGGCGTGGTTGATTGCGGTGACCGAATCCGTCGAAGCGGGAGGGCAATCGGCGACTTGGACTAAACCTCCGCCGTATAATTGTAACGGTTTGACGTTCAATCCAACCGCGATGGGTTGTTGCTTCACCGCGCGCATTAAAGCCAAAATGGTATCTTTGCCTTCTAACGGCGCGATTTCGCAGTACCCGTCGATACCAATTCCTTTCGGTTTCGGAGCCTGCGCCTCGGGGAGTATTTCCCCGTTCGAACCTAAGTTGGACGGTAACGGACACTCTTCCGCGGACGTTATGTCGGTGCTGAAATCTCTCGAGCGCAAGATGCCGTCGCGCTGGACGCCGATCCACGCGTACGCGGTCGCCATGTTACCCGTGTGACACCCGGAATCGAGCGTATCGCAAGATAACAAGTGATACGGGGACAAATCCGGTCGAGTACCGGTGTTGATTGCTTTTGAATCTGCGATGACTTGTACCGTTGAATACGCCCAGCACCCGGAACACGCGCCTTGCGAATACACCGGACCAATATCGATTTTGTTTCGCCAATCGAAATGTTTCTTGAACGTCGTCGTGTTCGCAGTTGGATCGTTGAACTCGTGAATTTGGACGTCGATGACGTTGTTTGACGCCTCGTCGTCTTCGGCTTCCTCGTCGGATGATTCGTTCTTCTCGTTTTGAAAGTTGAACTTATCGACGACTTTTTTCTTCAAGTTTTCATCCTTGGTGATCTCGCCGAGTTGAGGGAGCTCGCGCGCGATGCCTTGCTTGGCGTTCTTCAACTTGTTCGCTTTGCGAGCTTTCTTGATCTCGTCCGGGGTCATTTTCTTCGCGCGTTCTTCTTGTTCTTTGCGTTGCTCTTTCGAGAGGTGCTTTCTGGTGCTTGTCTTTTTTTCTTCGTCCCGTTCTTCTTTCTCTCCTACTTCCGCCTCCGAAACTTCTTCTTCTTCTTGGACGACGACGACGGTTTTCTTGTTCTTATTCGACGACATCGCGTTGGAAGCTTTCTTCTTGAAAGAAGAAGAAGAAGAAGAAGACGTTTCGGAAGAGGAGGAAGTCACATTTTCCCCTTCTTCTTCGATTTCCTCCTCTTCTCCGGCTTCCTTCTTTGGTCGTTGATCTTCTTCGTCCTCGTCTTCTTTCGAGGCGAATTCCTCTTTCGTCACCGAATCGGTCGTCGTCGTCGTCGTCGTTTTGTCTTCCCCCTTTTTGTTCGCGACGACGGAAACATCTTTCTCGTTTTCTACCGAAACTACTGCTTCTTTGTTCGCGAACAATCCGTGATGGTTGTGTTTGCCAAACTTTCTCGAACCGCCTTTCGCAGACGCCTCGGCGGCGATTTTATCCTTCTTAGCTTTACTCGCCTTTCTGTGTTCTCTCTCGGCTTTATCCTCTTGATGTTCTTTTGGCACGTACGTCGCGTGCGTGTCTTCGAACTCATCTTGCGTCAAATCCGCGAATCGCGTGATGCCTTTGCGCATGTGCGATCCTCGTTTCTTGGCTAGTCTATTTTGCTCGTCGATTTCCTTCACGTTGGCGAGGAACACGTCCTGCTTTCGAAACGCAACTTCGCAAGGCCACTGTGAATCGTCGTCGTCGCCGCAATACTCGGACCTTTTGTCGTATTTAAACGCATATTTCACGAATTCCGGATCTAACGTCGCGTCTTCGATGTCACTCAGGGAAAATTTCTTCACCCCGGCGGCGTTTTGCATCTTCTTCGGGATGATAACTCTCGCGTTGACCGCCTCGCGTTCTTTTTCTGGGAACTGTCTGGATAAAATGTTCTCCGTCTTCTTAGTCGTTTCGATAGAACCACCACCAACTTCGCGAACGGCACTTTCGATGGTTTCGTTTTCGTTCGCGTCGTCGATGATTGCTTGTTTCAACTCCTCCAGCGTCGGTCCGGATTGGTCTTTCTCGTCGTCTACTTCCTCGACAACTTTACCGAAAATACCCTTCTTAGAAGAAGAAGAAGAAGAAGAAGAACCGCTTTGATTATCTTTTATCTTCTCCTCAGAGCTTTGTCCTAAACTGGCAATCGCGTACGACCCAGCCGTCAACTTCTTCATCTCCTTCGTGGCGACCACGTTGTTCTTCTCGCTCGAGTCTTCAAAATCCTCTTCCATCTCTTCCTCCTCCTCCGCGTTCTTCTTGTCTCTCCAAAAAGGCAGCTGGTTTTTCAAAGTCGTCACCTCCTCGCTTTTCCTCATCCCGTTCTCGCTCATCAATCTCTCGTATTCACTCTTCGTCAAATCCGCGAACTGATTATCCACGCTCAGCTCTAACTTTGTCTCCGTCGGCCACCCTCGCTCGACGGCTTCGTTGTGCCTTTCCACCCGTCTGAGGTTTTCCAGATAAATCCGCTCCCGCGCGAACGATTGAGGACACAACCTAAACTTTTCCGACGACGACGATGGAGCATCCGCAGCAAACGCCTCCTCCGTCTCGTCATCTTTCCCGCCGCAATACGCGCTCGCTCGTTCCGGGAACTTACGAAGCCAATCCTCGAAGCGACTGTCCAATCGATGCTGCTCTCGTGCATTGCTCCTCAATTCTCCGTCGTTCCTCCTCCTCGACGAAAATGCTGACGACGATGGCAAAAGGTCTCGCTCGTCGTCGTCTTCCTTCCGCTTTTCCTCCGTCATTTTTTCCTCCGCTTCTTCAACCTTCAAAATGTGGTCCAGAATGGCCTCGTGCCTTCGAATGTCCACGCTTTCATCCCTCGCGCTCTCGTCGAACGATTTCGGCGTTTCGAGGTACGCGAACGCGTCGCGATGCGCATCAAACTCATCTTTATCATCACTCTCGTTTGAATCGTCGCTCAGTTGAGGAAACGGAGCGGTGGTTTTACCGCCGGAGAGGATTTTATTCGCCAGATCCCGCGCATCCATTCCACGCGGCTCCTCTCCTGGGGGGAAATGTGACGATGATCCTTCTTCCTCTTCTCGCGCATCATCATCAAAGAGGGCTGAAACAAAAGAGCAATATAAAACGAGACAAAGTATAGCGAGCATTCCTTTGGTGTTGTCGCGTCTTTTCGTCGTCGTCGTCATCTCTTCTTCTTCGTCTCGTTCTCCTCTGCAATGAGGAGAAAAACACTTACCGCGGGGGGAGAATTTTACAAGTAAAAAGTTTTTAGGGTTTCTAAACCCTAATAAGAAGCTTGGAAGTTCTTTGAAGAAACAAAAGCGCGGAAAGAAAGGAAAGTGAAATAAGACTTCGACGACGCACACGCGCAGCCTTAGCAAAGACGCGCATGCACACACACGCGGCAGTACACTTTACCGCGGTACAAAACCACTCAATGTGTGTATTCTCTTCGCGTAAATTTTTTTTTTATTATTATTACGCGTATTTATAACAAAACGACCAAACCAACATCCTCTGCGGTCTTCGCGCTTTCAAAACCGCCGAAGAAGAGTCTCGCGAAACATTTCGAGGCGTACGGTGCCGCGACTTTCTCGTACGCTCTGACCGCATCCTTGAACGCTTCTTTCTTCTTCTCCGTGCTCGATGTTAACTCGTTCTTTTCTCTGTTCTTCAAACTCTTTTGACCGCTTTCGAATGTTTTTCGCAAACTCTTCGCAAACGGTTTCTTACAGCGTCTTAATTTGGGAGTTAACAAACGAACTTCGTTAAACGCCGCGACGATGCCGTTGACGAAAGCCGCAACTGGGGCGTGTTCTAAGAGAGATTGCGGCGGAGAGTATTCGCTGTTCGCATCTTTATTATTATTTCCGTCGTCGTTCTCTGTTGTCGTTTCTCCTCCGGCTAAATACGTCGTCCAGCGGTGCGTGCTCAAGGACTTCTCGAACGCTTCCGAAGCGGCAACTAACGCGTCCTCGAATATTCGCAAGGCGTGCTTTTCAAACACTTCTCTCAGTAAAGGTCTCGTTTCCACGCCAACTCGAGCTAAGGAATTCCCGCAGTACTCGCAGTGTTCAAAAACAGACGCCAACGCGCCGCCTTCGTCGACCCTTTGTAACGATTCGTCTAAAGCATTCTTATACGATTCCGCTCTTTGCGAGGACCACGCGGAGAGCAAAATCGCCGACTCGTCCGCGGTTACGTCGCTATTACTATTACTCGTTGTTGTTGTTGTTGCTGATGATGCTCCTTCCGTCGCGCTGCTGCTATCGCCGTCGCTAAAGATGGCGCGATACTGCGTCACCACGTCAAACACGTGCACTCTGTGCACGTCCGTCAACTTCTTCGCTCGATCGTACGGCGCCAACCATCTCCTCACCTCCTCGCACGCGTTTCTCACGAACACTTCTCTCCTCGCCAAAAACGCTCTCCTCAGCGCGGTTTCGCTCTCAAAGTACCTCGACCTTCGCACGTGTCCCACGATCCTCAAACATTCCGGCAACTGAATCGGTTCTTGCAACCTCACCAATAACTTCTTCAACATCTTCTTATTCGTCATCCTCGCGCTTTCTCGCAAATCATCAATCACCGGAACGTCCGGTAAACTCGCTCTCAACCGTTCCGCGTACAGCTCTAAATCCAACGCCTCGTCGTACGCGCCGTTCCTCCCGCATTGCTCTTGCGTTTGCGGAATCTCTAAAATATCCGATATGTCCCCGGGTACGCGATTTAAAAGCTGTTGATTCACCGCTCTCGCTCTCGCCACGCTTTCCGCTCGGTTCGCAAAGTCTCTGCACGATTTCTTCAGCTCCGGTAACGCGTCCGCGACCGAGGATAAATCCGCCCTCGCTTTTTCCACTCGATCCCGGACCACGTCGTACGCGGAATGCGCGGCGATAAACGCTCGGTACTGTTTTATCGCCGCATCTTTTTGCTTCTTTTCCGTGCGTAACAGTTCCTGGCGCAAACGTTCCGGTTCCTGTCGTTTCCCAGAATAATAATAGTAGTCGCATCAGTATTCGTCGTTCGAGGGCAAACGCATTTTCATTTTCGTCGTCGTCAAAATCGAGAAGAGAGATGAAAAGCGCGCGCGCGTGCGCCTCCTCCTCGTCGGAATTTGCGAGAGTACGAACGCGCGCGTCTCCTCTCTCGATGCTTTTACATCTCCAAAACCGCTTTGAATTTGGAGATCGATTGTGAAATGGAAAAGGAAAGAGACCGATAACGATAACGAAGAAGAAGAAGTAAAAACGAACGGAAAAGAAGAAGAAACGAAAAAGCGCACCTTGGCCAAGCGATCGACGGAATAAGACAACACGTCCGTCAAGTACTGGTCGTCCTTGGTGGTGGTGTCGTCGTCCATTTTTCTGTGCGTGTTTTGTGTTTTTCTTCCTCTTTTGTTTGTACTCTAAAACCTACACCCTAAATATGTGATGCGTCTCTCTCTCTCTCTTTCTCTTTCTCTCGAGCGCGAGAAAACGACGCATCGAACGCACATCTTCTATTAAACAACACATTAGTTCTTTATATATATACACATGGAGTTCAAATTGTCTTAAAAAAGTTGTCTGTGCTATGTGTAGTAGTATTGTATAGATGGATGTATTGTATATAAAAAGCGCTTCTCTCTATTTCTTCTTCTCGATCGTCGTCGTTTTTGCCGAGTTCTCCTCTCCTTTTTCGTTTTATTTGTATTAAAGGAGAGAAGCCCAGCATCGCGTGGAAGTTTGCGAAGTTTTCGCGTTTTGGTTGGTGTCTTTCGTAGCGTCGGCGTTTGCGACGCTCCTCGCGGCGGTGATGATTTTGGTGTTTGTCGTCGTCGTCGTTTTCGAAGCGTTTCCGAATTTCGGGAAGCTTTTTTCGCAGGACGTTTCCGGTGCAGGCGCGATGTTTTTGTTCTTTTCTCTCGTCTTGTTTCGCGAAGGACTGCTGTTGGCGCTTTTGGATTTCTGGCGGTTTCGCGCGGAGGAGGAGGAGAAAGAGGAGGCGTCTTGTTGTTGTTGTTGTTGTTCGTCGCCAGCCCAGACGCCTTTCAAGGATGTTTGAGCCGCCTCTAAAGCGATTTGGACCTCGGAGTCGTCGAAAGTGACGCAAGGTGGTGCGCCGTCTTCGCTAAGAACCGAACCTGGCGGAGAGATTTTCTTGCTCGTCGTCGTCGTCGTCTTCTTCTCGGCAACTTTTCTTAGCGTGTCTAAACACACGGCGCCTTTCGGCCCCCAAGAAGGTTGTAAAGGTACCGATTTGCACCGAGCGGGAGACGAGTGACCTTTCGAGAGTTCTCGCTCGATATCGTCGCGTTCGTGCGCGAGCTTGTCGTTGACTAAAGCCGCCGCCGCGGCGGCGGCTTCTTCCGCTTTCGCTTTTTTCTTCTCCTTCGCGCCCCACATTTTACCAGTCTTCTTCATTTTTTTCTCCTCCGGCGACGGAGTGGACGGTTGCTCCTTCTTCGACAACAGGTCTCCGTTATCGATGCTCGATCGCGCTTGACGAGCGGCACCACCGCGAGCGACGTGGACCCACGCCACGGTTTCCACCATGGACGCGTTTTGGTCGCCGTTTCTCCCCGTGGTGATGGAGTTATCGGAGGACGATTTCAACGCCCGTTCGTGTTCGAGAGCGTCTCGAGACTGATGCTCCATGAGTTTCGCCGAAACGACGTTCACGTTGCTTCCCGCCGCGGGTTCCGCGTTCGTCGTATTTCTCGTCGGCGTATTTGCCGCGGACGACGAATTCGAGTTGCCACACGCGACTTTCCAATTCATCGATGGCACTCGAGCAGTTGGAATAGTCTTCGTCGTCGTCGCCTGCGGTATCGGATTCGGCTTTGGTCGAACGTTCATCGAAGGTGTCTTTGTTCTCGCTTGCGGCGCGGGAACATTAACGACAGATCTCGGAACGACAACAGACGGCGCCGAAACCGTAGTAATTGGTTGTGGTACAGAATGCGGCGGTAGCGGCGGATGCGGCGGCGGCGGCGGCAGAGGCGGCGGCGGCATGGACGTCATTAAAGGTACGAAAGCAACGTTGCTACTTCGCGGCGGCGAGGACGGTAACGGCGGAGGTTGCGCGACAACGTTATTACTCGTATTATTGCGTTTGTTCATCATCATCGCGCTGTTCAACGCCGCGTTTTGTCGCTCAATCGCCAATCGTTGCATTTCGATGCCAAAGTTCAGGTGCTTGTGAATGGTTTCCAAGCAACCCGTGATGATATCTTTCGACTCTTCAATCGATGGCGGTATGGATGCCGTCTTGAACGCTGCCGCAGACATGTATTTATCCAAAGGCGATAACGGCGAGTGCGGCGGCATGCTTCCGCTCGAAGACGCCGTCGCGTTACTGTCCGACCCAAGCGACATCATCGACTTCGTATCGTCTCCGGAATACTCCGCGGAATCCGTGGTAGAATCACCCGTTTCCGATCGCGGCGGTGAAACAACCGGCGAGGACGCGTCCGAACCCGGCGGCGACATCGAATCACTCGACGATGATGACTTCGCTTTGTCGCGCGCGTTAGAAATCTCCACTCTCGCTTCAGCCGAGGATAGCGCTCTCGGCAAAGCGCTCGACGTGGCAGGTCCATCCCATCGACCCCAAAACAAACCTCTCTCCCCGTGCGCGTCCTTTTCTTCCTCGTCGAGCATTAGGCGAATCTTTTCCTCGTTATCTTCTTCGTTCGAAATCTTTTCTTTCCCGATCGGCGACTCTTTGGATTTACAAGGCGACTTCAGCGCCGCTAAATCGTCCGCGACGGAGTGCGAATGAAACGGCGAAGACGAACCGAGCGATGGTTTTCTCTTGTGTAAAGCGTTCGTCGCCTGCGGCGGCGAGGCAGGTGGCCCGGTAAACTTCTCGTCGTCGTCTCCGACGCAGCTCGCGAGCTTCCCACCTCGGTTCGCCAAGGCGACTTTGAAAAAATATTCGAACCCTCTCGTGATGTTTTCAGGTTCCGATTCCATCTCTAATCGTTTCAACCGTTCCGCGCCTAATCGGAACGCCGCTCGAACTCTCGCGAAGTTGCCCAACGAAACCGATCGCCCCAAGTTGTTCGTCTCGGATAGCGGATCTAAGATGTGCAAATGCTTCGCTCCAATCGCGCGTCGTCGAAACGGAGCTTTCTTGCCGTTCCCTATGTTTAACAAGACGTTCGCATCCGGTCGCGAATCTGGTCCGTACGACTTCAAAATCGTATCCACAAAGGTATCGTCCAATAAAGGATCTTCTTCCGCTTCTTCGTCATCCATTTCTTCTCTTTCGTCGTCGTTGTTTTTGTTTTTATTTTTCTCGCTCTTGCTGCTGCTGCTAAACTCTCTCACGGAAACCTTGTCCAACTTCTCCACCGGAACGTCACCAAAGATGGTCACCGCGTGCGTTTCCCACGGAAAATCCGACACGTATTCAAAAAATATTCTCAAAACGTCCAACGGCGTCGCGATTTCTCTCTTCTTCGTTTTAGTCGCATCAGACTTTGACTCCTTTTTGTTAAATCTTCTCAAAGCGCAAATGATTAAAGTCTTCAACGCGTACGTGGACAACAACGCGTACGGCGCGCCCAATATCCGCGATTCGTAAAACGCCCACGCTTTCACAAGAATCACCGATCGTTTGAACAAATCGTTCTTCCCGATTTTCGCGTTCACTTCTTTTAAAAACGCCAGCGTGGCCAAGCCTCCGAATTGATTGGCGCTCACGTCGACGACGATGCCGTCGACGACGCACTTCAACAAACGCACGTCCGCGTGAATCACCACGATATCTTTCACCTCTAAGAGGTATTCTTCTTCTTCTTCTTCTTCGTGGTTTTCTTCTTGATTTCCTTCTTCTTGTTCTTCTTCTTGTTCTTCTTCTTCTTCTTTCGTTGTTGTTCTCGTCGCATTCTTCATCTTCTCTTTCTTCATCTCCATCTTCTTCGTCGTCGTCATCCTCATCGTCCGTTTCTTCTTCTCCTCGCGTTCCTTCCTCGCTATAAACGCGCTCAACCGTTCCGGCCACGACTGCGAATCCAAAACCTCGTGATCGCCTAATATGCACACGTCGATGTCCCCGTCCGGCAAGTACGTCCCAAACGGCACCGAACCAAACGCAGAAACCACGATGGTGTTCTTTTTCTCGTTCACTCCCTCTCCCTCGAACTCTTTCTCGAAACACTCGCGGATTAACGACTCCATCTTCCGAAACACCATTCGTCGTCTCTTTTCCGATTGTTTCGACGGACGGAGCGAAGCGATCAACTCTTCCGTCAACGCTTCCAACAACGGAGAGGAGGAGGAAACGCCTCGCGCTCGATTCTTCTTCTTCTTCTTCTCAAGAGTCGTCGTTTCCGTCGCGCGAAACGCGTTCCCGCTGTTGGTTTTGTCAAAGTCTTCGTTTATTCTTGTTCTTCTTTCGTCTTCTCCTCCTCCCGTCGCGCGCCTTTCCTCCTCTTTGTCGTCTTCGATGCGCGCATCGTCGTCGTCCGATCGGCGCGACGAAATCATATCCAAAGCGCTTTCGTCGTCCTCGTCTTCTTCCTCTTCTCCTTCCGTCGCGATCTTCGCCTCTCGAGCCGTGGTGGTGGTGTTGGTATTCGAGGAGCAAAACGCGTTCGCGCGTTCGACGAACGACGGTAATCGTCGGCCTAACATGTTACGGGCACCGTTCTCGCCGGCGACAAAGAGGACGACGTTTCTCTCAGATAAGAAGAAGAAGAAGAAGAAGGTTGGGGAAACGAATTTCCAATCTCTCTCTCTCTCTCTCTCTAGGAGCTTTCTCTCTCACTCTCTCGCGAGTAGCTCTCTCTCTCGTCGCTGTAAGTCGTTTGCGGTTATATGAGTCGTGCTGTGCGTTTTATGGTATCGCGCGCGGGAACGCGGCGTTGTTATATATCTCTTCTTTGTGTTGGTGTGTTGTTGGTGGTAAGAAGCAAAGGAAAATATCGTAAAAGTCGCGAGAGTGTGCGTTTGAGAAAAATCTGCGCTTCGTCTCGAACGCCACCTTCACCACCAAGAACAAAAGACAGATTTGAAGAAAAAGATTCAAGAGAGATGAGAGCTTTGCTTTTGTGTGTGGCAGTACATATAGCTCTTCTTCTATATAAAGGGAAAAAAAGCACCTTCACCACTACCAAAGAGAAAGCACACGTACGACGCAAAAGCAAACGCTCAACACCACCAAACACAGTCACTCAAACGGTACACCACGAAAGAGCATTCAAGAGTATTCTTCGCGAAAGAGAACGCCAGAGAGAGAGAGAGACAAAGCGTCGAACGCGCGCTCGCCCCACAGTACAGTCGTTTTAGAGGAGCAAAATTCTACCTTTTTTTCACGAAAAAAAGTAACAAAAAAGGACGCGGAGAGACGTGCCTTTTCCTCATTGTTCTCCACGCGTTTCGAAAGGTTTATCACATACTAAACACACACACACGCACTCGTAAACGAAAACAAACACTACTAAACATGAACACCGCACCGCCTTCTTCATCCAACACATCGAAGAATTACGTGTCCATCGAGGACATGGAATGCGCGACTTTGTTGCCCCGTAAAGATGATTCGATGATTGGAAAAAAGAATCAATCCAATGTGTCGCTGAAGAACGTGGCGTACGGTCTCGGGATCGTCGCGTTGGCGTGCTCGGGCTCGTTCGTCGCCGGGAGGTCTGCCGCGCAATATAAGTTATCCGGTGGTACTTCTCAACTCGGCGTGGCGAGATTAGGTTCGAAAGCGTCTTCGGTGAAGCATTCCACCGCGCACAGCGCAGCCGCGGCCAAAAAAGCCAAGACTTCTCTGGCGAACGTCGGCGAAGACGAAGACGACAAAGCGTCTTCCGTCGAAGAAACCACACAACCGGCGGATCCAGACACCATGTCCAAAGAGGAAATGGCCGAGGAAATCAAACAACTGAGAGGGTACATGACCTCCTTAGTCGGCGACGAGGATCGAGAGGTATAAAACGTTTCGTGTTTCTTTTTCCACTTTTGGGTGATCTCTTTGGTCTCGAATGCGCTTCGAGAGTCGACCTCGCGGGATCGAAGGAAGAGGAACATTTTTATTCGACGATGATTCAAGTAGTATTATATCCGTTTGTTTGTTGTTGAGTACTCACGCGAATCGTTTTTTGTTTTCTCTCTTTTTTTAATGATCTCGCAACAACAACAACAGGAGGGAAAGAAGAAGAAGTCCTCGAAGAAGACGTCGTCTTCGTCCGAGACGGAGGAGGTCGAGCCGACGGAAGAAGACGTCGTCGAAGAAGAAGGTGAAGAAGCAAAAGAGGAGGAGGAAAAACCGGCGGCTGAAACCAAGAAGTCTTCCAAGAAGTCTTCCAAGAAGAAGTCTGAGGACGCGGAAGAAGAAACGCCCGTGGAGGAAGAGGGTTCGTCGGAGGAAGAGGAAACGATGCCGGAGGAAGAGGAAGAGACTTTGACGGGAGAAGACGATTTGCCGGCTGATGAGGATCCAACCATGGATGAAGAAGACACTTCTTCGGTGGAAAAGAAGTCCAAGAAACACTCTTCCAAGAAGAAGGCGACAGCGACTGATGAAGATGTCGTCGATGCGGAAGACCCGGCGGCGGCTGTTGACGAAGAAGAGGAACAATCCGTCGACGAGACCGCGGAGGAGGACGCGGATGCCGCGGTGGACCCGGACGCCGACGTTGCCGTGGACGAAGTGACGCCGACGGACGACGACGAAGCCGCTGCCGTCGGTAAGAAGGAAAAGAAGTCCTCGAAGAAGTCAAAGAAAGAAGCAGACCCGGCGGCGGAAGTTGACCCGATCAAGGACGCGCAAGATAAGATCGCCGCGGCGGAACAAGCCAAGGTTGACTTAAAAGCGACCGAGTTGGAAATGAAGTCGAAAGAGGCGCAAAAGAAGGAAGCGTCCAAGGCGTACAACCACGCTTTGGAAGACGTGAAGAAGGCGGAAGCGGCGGAAGAAAAAGCCGCCGCGGCGCACAAAAAGGTTCTCGAAAACCCGAGACATACTCAAGCGGCGGTCAAGGCGTTGATGCAAGTCATGTCCGAGACCAGAGCGGCGGCGGACCAAGCGAGATCGACGTCTTTGGAGTTGTTGCAAAAGAGAGATACCATCGAGGCGGACTGGCACAACAGCTGGAACGAGCACGAGCGTTTGATCGTGTACTCGGCGGCATTGCAAGAGATTGCGAAAAATGCCATGCGGGATAACTTGGGCGAGTTTGTGCAATCGAGTTACAGACGATAATATTCTTTGGTTCTTTCATCTAAATGTGAAAGAAGAGAATATTCATACAAAACCGATTATAGCAACAACAGACAAGAACTAAACCGATACGACCCGCGAGGAACGACTTGATTGTTCCTTTTACCAAATTAAATTATTATTATATTTATTCAATGTTTATAAACAACGAGAGAGGAGAGAAGAATAACAACAAAAACAAATGAAAACGCACACGAAAGCGGGACAGTGACAACATTGTAATTTTTATCTATCAACTATACGAAACGTGTGCAAACGACAACATTCTGATGATACATAATCGCGCTATACTGTTATTATTATTTATCTACTAAACATACTATCTATCTATTTCTTTGCCTTCATTCCGGCTCTTTTGGAGTCGAATAATTTCTCAATATTTTTATCCACGGTCAAGCGCGAGCCTCCGCGAAAGGAGCCTTTTTTCTCTCCTCCTCCACCTTCTTCGTCTTCTCCTGCTCCTCCACTCGCTTGCTCTTCGAGTTTCTTTTGCTTCATCAGCGCCTCTTGCGCGTTGCGTAAGCGCACGTCCTCGGTGTTCACGAACGTGGTATCTTCGTTCGACAAGTGCGTCCACTTGCTTCTTCCGGCTTTGCCAAACTGGCCGTGTCTCAACTTCATCGCTTCCGGAACGGCCGATCGATCCACGCCTTTCTCCGCGTTCGTCGCCTCGTTGAAATCGCGATTGAAAATTTCCGCTTTTTCCGTCGTCGCGAACTCGTCGTCTCCAGCTTCTTGGAAAAACGCCCCTTTGTGGTAATACTTTTGCATGAAGCGCATCTTCGATTTCTCTTTTCCTTGCTCTTTGGCGTCTTTCAGCGCTTTCAGTTTCGCCGCGTGTAACTCTCTTTCCTCCTCGGTCATGTTTCTTAACCGCTCTCGCTCTTCCTCCTCTTCTACTTCTAATCGCTGTTTACATCTATCCCGTACGATTCGTTTAAACTCTCGCATCTTCCATTGCTCGTAATTCCTCCTCGCCTCTTCCTCGTCCTCCTCGTCCGAGTCCGTGTTCACTTCCTCGCCGAGGTAATCCTTCTCCGCGACTTCTCGCTGGTATTCCAACGTAATCTCTCGTTGCACAGCTTCTTTTGCGTTCTGATTCTTAATCAATTTCTCCTCTTCCAAATCCTCCTCGTCCTTTTCCGCTTCCCTTCTCGCCGAGAGTTCCGCCTTGGCGTTCGCCTCTCGCTTCGTTTTCGAGACGAACACCGGTTTGAAGAGTTTCGGACCCGTACCTTCGCTTTCGCTGGACGACGACGACGAGCTCTCGTCTCCGCTCTCATCCTCCGTATCGGTTTCATATTCAGAGCTACTGCTGCTGCTGCTCTCTCCCTGTTTCTTCTTCTTCTTCTTCTTTTCCTCCCGATCCTCCTCCTCCGCTGGAGCAGCAGCAGCCACCAAAGCGGCTGGTGATTTTGTCAACAATTTCGCCTTTAACAGCGCCCGTTTCCTATCTCGCGCGTCCTCGTCTTCGGAACTCTCCTCTTCATCCTCCTCTTCAGATTCAGATTCAGATTCAGAGGAGGATTCTCGTTTCAGATCCCGCGTTGGTGTCGTCGTTGTCGTTCTCGTCCTCCTCGAAGCGCTTTTCGTTTCCAATTTTCCTTCGTCCAATTCCTTCTCGTTTCCCGAAGAAGAAGACGAAGACGAAGATGAAGATTCGTCGTCTCTTTTCGCCCACTCTGGGGTCACGCCGGCGCGGTACCGAGTGACTTTCGTCCTCGTCGCTGGGGCGGCCCCATCGCGTGTCATTTTCGTCGAGCGTTCGACCGCGTTTCGCTCCGCCCAGGCGGGGTTGTTCGTGCCTTTTTTACCACTCGGACGCATTTTTGTTCTGAGGAGAAAAACGCTTTCGATTCGTCATATTTGTATTCCTTCTTTACTTTCGACACCGCACGAAACGAACGGCGAATTCAGTGCATTTCAGAGAAGAATGGTAGCCCCTGCTTCGAACGACGATGATGATGATACGAATACTGTTAAAGGCGAGGACGTGATCGACCGTTTACTCGTCGGGTATAAACGTTTCCGTCGGGAAAAATTGACGAAACGATTGGATTCAAAGTTGAAAACGCTCAGCCGGGAAGGGCAGCGCGGGTGCAAAGTTTTGTGCGTGTCGTGTTGCGACAGCCGGTACGACCCGACGCTCGTGTTTAACGCGGACCCGGGGGAGATATTTACCGTGAGAAACGTCGCGAACGTGATACCGAGGTTCGTGAAGCACGAGGATAAAACAGCAGAGACTGCGCACCACGGGACGTGCGCGGCGATCGAATACGCGGTGAAATCGCTGAAAGTAGAAGCGATCGTTGTTTTAGGGCACGCGCAGTGCGGCGGGTGCGCGCACGCGTTGAGTTTGTTCTCAGAGCCGGAGGAGGCAAAAGTCGAAAAGAAAGACGCCGACGTAGACGAGGACGACGGAAGCGGTTACGTGGACGCGTGGTGCGGGTTACTCAAAGAGAGCGTAAAACGCGTCTGCTCCGAGTACGACAAAGACGAACGATTGAGACAGTTGGAACACGAAAACGTCCGACAGAGCGTAGAAAACGTGAAAACGTTTCCGTTCGTCCGGGATCGAATAGCCAAGGGCGAGTTGAAAGTCAGAGGTGGATTTTTTACCATCTTTAGCGGCGGGTTGTGCGTCATGGACGAAGAGACGAAAGTTTTCGAGAGGATCAAAGACGATGACGAACACACACTCGAGAGCGAAGAAGAGAAAGCAGCCTCGAAAGCAGCGCCGGAGGTGGGTGGTGAAAAGGACGACGACGAGAACGTCGATCCTCCTCCGCGAAGCGTCGTCGACGACAACAAAAGCAACAAGAGGCAAAAGAAAAAATAGAATTCTTTCCCCACAACAAATACTTATACATACTTGAATAAAACACGCGCATAAAACTTCACCCACTCGTCCTCCTCACTCGTCGTCGTTAAGATGATGCCCATTTCCCGCGTTTCGTTCTCGTCGTCGTCTCCCGTGACTCCTCGAGGACAGCCTTCAAGACGACGACGACAAAAGAAGAAGACTTTGGGGGCAAAACCGTTGGCCGCCGCCACCACGGAGAATACGAATAACGACAACAAAAACACGCTTCCTCTCTGGGCGGAAACCCAAAAGAGAAACTCCCCGGCGTTGACGAACATTTCTTTCGCGCTGGTGAACCCGCAAGGCCCGATGAACGTGGGGAGTTGCGCGAGGGTGATGCAAAACTTTGGCATTTACGACCTGAAAATAGTGCAAGGCAGCTCGTTCGTGTTCGAACCGACGCCGGATGATGATTCGTCGGATGATGATGACAATGATGATATTAATGATAAAAATGATGAGAAAAAGAATCGAAGAACAACAACGCAGTACGAGAACAAAGACGAGGCGAGCGAAACGGAAGGCGAAATGCCGGATTTGTTTACCGCGAGTTTATTAACATCCAACAAAGACGCGAAGAAAACGATGAGCGGAGAGGCGTATCGGTTCGCCTGCGCGGCGGATTGGATGCTCGAGAGAGCGTCGAAGGAGGCGTGGTATCCGGACGTGAAATCTGCGACGGCGGATCGAACGGTGGTGTTTGCGACGACGGCGAGAAATCGCGACGGGTCGCAACCGATGTTGGATTCGAGAGAAGCGTGCCGAAAAGCCGCGAAATTGGCTCTGGACGGAGAGAAAGTCTCGTTCTTGTTCGGGAACGAGAGAGTTGGATTGACGAACGAGGAGTTGAGAACGGCGCAATATTTAGTCGCGATACCGACCGCGGGTGTTGGCGAGGTTTGCGGAAAGAGTTTGAAATACACGGGGAGTTCTGGTCCGACGAGTTTGAATTTGAGTCACGCGGTTGGAGTGGTAGCGTACGAAGCGTTCGTCGAGACGACTTTGGAAGAAGACAGAAGAAGGAAAAGTGGACACGGATCGTCGTCGTCATCATCGAGTGGTGGTGGTAGTAGTAGTAGTAGTAGCAGCAGCAGCAGTAGCAACAATAATGATAAAGATGATAACAATAACAGCGATATCAATAGCGAGGAAAGCACGGCGTCTTTGAGAAAGCAAACCAACGCGGGTAAAACGGAAACCGATAAACTGATGAGTTCGGGCGAGAAGCAACAGTTGACCCAGGCGTTATTCAGCGCCAGGCGGTCGTTGGATGTTTGTCCATCAGCTACAGATGATCGCGCGGATACAGAAGACGAGGATTCGATAGATTTACAATCTCGAGAATTTAAAGCGATTGAACGCGTGCTTTCGAACCCGAATCTTCGCGGTCGCGACGCGGCGGTGTTGTTTCAAGTCGCTCGAAGAATATTAGCCGTGATGGAAAACAACGACGAATCTCCGTTGGAGAGAGTCATCGTCGACGAGCTCAAGAAGGTGAAAAAAGTAGACACGCCAATCAAAGAAGCTCGGAACGCTTTGAGGGAGAGATTTAACATCTCCTTGACCAATCGCGAAATCCTCGAAGCGCAGCGACGCGCGGGCAAGTAATGCGAAGAAGATAAGCACTGAAACAAGCATAGAAAAAGCAACTCTCTTCTCGCGAGTACAATTTAATGCAACACACACATAACTAACGTAGCACCAACTACTAGTAGTAGGCGCAGCAAAAAATTAATTTAGAAAGCATCGTCTGCACGCCGGCAAATATTTATCCGCGCCGCCGACTAACTCCTGCCCGTCCCCGACGTTTACGATTCTCTTACTAAACAACGCCGGTCGTCCGCACTTACACTTCGCGGTTAATTTCGTCACCGAATCACACAGCGGCAACGTCTCTTGCACCTCACCGAATGTCTCTCTTTTGAAATCGCCGTTCAACCCGGCGACTAAAACAATCTTATCGTGCTCGTCCGCCGCGACTCGACAAAACTCGTATAAATTCGTCAAAAACTGCGCCTCGTCCACCGCGACGACGTCGCACTCGTTCCATTTCCGTTCCCCGACCGTCTTCACCACCACCTCCAACTCCAGCGACTTCACCGGGAAACACTCTCTCCCTCTCCCGTCGTGCGTGACTACTTTATCCTTGGCGTACCTCGTATCTTTGTCCGACTTTAAGAGCAAAACGTTCGCGCTCACGGACTCTTCCAACTGTTTCACTCGCTCTAATAAACGCGTCGTTTTCCCGGCAAACATGGGTCCTAAAATTAAATGCACCGACCCGACGCCTTTCTGCGTTTCCTCTTCGCTTTCGTTTCTTTTGATGTTATTGTTCGTACTATTCGCGACCGAGCTGTTGTTCAAAGAGGAAGTCACTTCTTTCGATGCGTTCTCCTCCTCCTCGTCGCACACCGAGACTTCTCCTCCTCCTCGCGACGCGAAACATCTGAACCCGTTCTTTTTCTTCGTCGTTTTCTTCGTCGTCATCATCGCGTTCGTATTGTTCTTCTTCTCGTTCTCGTCGTTCGAAATCATCATCATCATTCTTCTGCGCCTCGATGATGCGAAGGAAAAGGAAGAAAAAGATGACGACGACGCCACGTGGCTCTTCGCATTCCTCGCAGCAAAACTCGTCGCGGAAGAAGAATAAGAAATCATCATCATCATCGTTCGTCTCCTAAGCATATATAGAGATGTGTCTCTTCTTTGGGATTGAGTAGTGAGAAAAAATTCGTTTGAGTTTCTTTCCTCGAGAAGAGTTTTTTGTCTCTGACTCGTCGTTTTTTTGGCTTTTTGGCTTTTTGGCGGGAAAAAAGATACGAACTTTTCTGCTCTTTTTAGTATTTAGATACACACAAAAGTCTGCGCTGATTACGATACAGAGAGAGAGGGAGGGAGACTGAGAATAAACGACTGCTAAGTAAACGACGACGATTCGTTTGCCTTTGTGTTGTTCGTATTATATGCGTTGTTTTAAAAGGACTTTTGTCTCATAAACTTGATTTGTTAAGGGGAAAATTGCAGAGCAGCAGAGAAGAAGAGCGACTTTGCGAACAAAACAACATGCGCGATGATGAAAACGATTGCTGTTGCGTCATCTTCGACTTAGACGGCACGTTAATCAACACGGAAGCGATCGTGGACGAGGCGGTCGTTTCGACGATAAAAACGATGAAAAAATCAGTCAGCGAGCGCGAGATATTCGACGCCGCGGAGGACTGCAGAGGCCAAAGACCGTTGGAAGCGAGCGTGGAGTTGTGCGAAAAACTAAGTTTACACGACGTGGTAAAACCCGCGGAGTTGTTGACAAAATGCGGGGAGAAGTTACAATGGGACGGAATCGATATACCGGACATGCCCGGAGCGGTGAGATTGTTGGAATTTTTGAAGAGGAAGAAAGTACCGATGGCGTTGGCGACGTCGACGAGCAGGAAAGAGCTCGAGAAAAAGATGAAGAGCACCGGGAGGACGAGCGATGATGGTAAACACAGAGGGGATTTGCTGAGTTATTTCGACGCGATTTGTTGCGGGGATGAAGTCGCGAAAGGGAAACCCGACCCGGAAATATTCCACTTGGCGATGGAACGGTTAGGCGTGAAGAGAGAAGACGCGGGAAGGTGTTTGGTGTTTGAGGATACGCCGCACGGAGTCTCCGCGGCCAAAGCGGCCGGGTGTTGTTGCGTCGCGGTGCCGAGCTTGAGGAGAGAAAAGTTCGACATGTATAAAGGCGCGGATCGAGTGTATCACTCGTTGATGGACATCGAGTTGGAAGATTTTGGTTTGCCAAAGTTTGAGGATTGGAAAGAGGTAAAGACGGTGGAATTCGTCAAAGAGGACGGAGACGCGAGCTTGAGTAGTCAGACGCGTAAATACGAAAGGTTTTTAAAGCTCGACGCGTTTTTAGAGTTAACTGGTCCAGTCATTCGCGGTTTTGGACGCGGGAGTAAAATGTTAGGAATTCCAACCGCGAACCTCGACGTCGTGCCTTTGAAGCAGCAAATAGACAAACTCGCGCCTGGGATCTATTTCGGCTTCGCCAAAATCTCTTCTGGAAAACACAAATCCACCGGCATTCACCGAACGGTCATGTCCATCGGGTACAACCCTTTCTTCAACGATAAGCGAAAATCTATCGAGCCGTGGTTACTCCGCGAATTCGAGGAAGATTTTTACGACGAGACCTTATCCGTCCTCGTTTGCGCGTACGTTCGAGCCGAGTGTAATTTCACGACGGTGGAAAATCTCATCGAGAGGATTCGAAAAGACGCGAGAGTGTGCGAGGAAGCGTTGGATTTAGATTTAGTGGAAGGTTTAGACAGTTGGAAACATTGGTTTGAGGATGACGTGTAATATAAGATTTATTTGACTCTCTCTCTCTCCGCTCTCAGTCTCTCTCTCGCAAATTAAGTTCAAATCTTTTTGAAATTCCCCTAAAAAAAGCGACTACTATATGAGAGTTTTGACTGTGTCTGGAGGAGAAAGAGTCACCTGCGCGATGGTGACGACGAGAGCGAGGAAGAGGAAGGTTGGTGAGAGAGATTCTTTGTGGGATTTGGTCGTGAAGAACGACGATATAAGTTTGACGCATATCGTTCCGAGATTGAATGCGACGGACGTGAAATTCTTGTACGATGTGAACAGTGAAACGAGAAAGTTGATTAAGAGATCGTCTCGCGCGGGTGATTTAGAAAAGGGGTTTAGAGTGTACGAGATGTCGTCGATATCGACTTTGGAAGTTGCGTTGGAGAATAAATCGTTGTGGCCGAGTTGGTGGGACGAAACACATTTCTGCTGGAGAGTTGCTGAAACGAATAAACTCGAGTTGCTCAAGTGGGCGCGAGAGGAGAAAGAGTGTGAGTGGGATGAAAGGACGATTATGACGGCCGCAAGTCAAGGTAATCTGGAAATGGTGAAGTATTGCGTGGCAAATGAGTGTCCTATCGATGAGAGGGCGTGTGCATGGGCTGCCCGATGCGGTCATCTCGAGGTACTCAAATACTTACGCGAAGAAGTCAAAGCGCCTTGGGATTCTGATACTGCCTCTTACGCGGCTTCAAATGGTCATCTCCACATACTCGAATATCTTGTTGAGCGTAAGTATGATCAATTTAAGATATATGCGTGTTTCTTGGCGGCCGAGTTCGGTCACTTGGACTGTTTGAAGTACTTACACGAAACCGCCAAAGCGCCTTGGAACTCTGACGCCATACGCTCCGCGCACGAGAACAACCACCCCGACTGTGTACAATACCTTCTCGACAACGACTGTCCTCTCCCATTTGGTTGGTCTTACGAAGATGGAGAGTGGCACGTACCAGAATCAGAATCGGAATCAGAATCCTAATCAGAATCCTAATCAGAATTACACTCGTACTAGTAGTACGCGATATCGGCATTTTTCGCTTACCACATCACAAAGCCTCTCACTTCCCTCATTTTATCTCGACTCCCCTCTCGCGATAAAACATGCTCGCAGAAACACACCACCGACTCCTCTCTTCTCTTCACGCGTCGACGACGACTTCGACTCGGCGCACTCGTCTTCAAAGCAGCAACAAAAGCGGATTCGTGTCATTCACTGCGCGTCGTTTACGTTTCGGAACGAAGAGAAACACTTCACGTTTCCGCGCTTGGGGGAAACCAATCTCGTCGTCGACGACGAAGGATGAAACGACGACAGAAACGCTCCGAAAGGACGACGACGACGAAGAAAAAGGCGCCGTGTTTCAAGGTGTCTACGAATTTGCCAAGCACAGGTGTTATTACGAACGCAAAGGCGACCTGAGGAAGGCAAAAGTGCACGTGATATTCTTGCACGGATTTGGCGTTGGGACGTTTCACTACAGGAAGCAATTGAACGCGTTAAGCGATGAAGAAGTATGCGCGTGGTCGATGGATATTTGCGGCCAAGGCAAATCCTGGCCTAGAAGCGGAGAAGACGTGAGGGATTTTGAATACAGCATGGACAGTTGGAGAGACCAGGTGGAGTACTTCGTGAGAGAGGTTGTTTTGAAATCATCGACGGAGGAGGCGAAGGTGAAAGTGGTGCTCGCGGGGAACTCTTTGGGCGGGAAGTTGGCGCTGTACGTCGCCGCGACGAGCGAAGATATCACAGATGGGATTATTTTGTTAAACGCGACGCCGTTTTGGGGATTTCTGGAGAAGAGAGTGCGCTTTTTGACGAAAGAGAACGAGTTCATCGTGAAATTGACGCAACCGTACTGGGATAACTTTCGATCGAAAGAAAACGTGAGAAGGCTGTTGACTTTAGTCTACGCCGACAAAACTAAAATCGAAGAATCACTGATCGAGAATATAATCGAACCCACTGAAAATGAATTCGCAATACGAGCTTTTATCAGCACGTTCACCTCGCCGAAAGCGTCTCGATTGAGTTACGACGAAATGTTAGAAACGATACGCGATCGAAACGAATCGATGTTTTTTAAAGTCGCTCTGTGTTACGGTCGAGAGGACCCGTGGGTGGTGCCTTTGTGGGGACAGCGTTTGAAAAGAGTGATTAAAAACGCCACGTATTACGAATTAAGCCCATCTGGACATTGTCCGAACGACGAAACGCCGGAAGCCGTCAACGCAGTCGTTCGGTCGCTTCTCGACGAGTGGTTTTTGAATACGACGACGACGTCTGTTCGGAGGACGTTACCAAAACAAATAGACGGCGTCTCGATCGAGTTAGTCGACGGGTCGCCCAGGAACGTCTTCGAGAAGGTAGATTATTGGAAAGATACGTTCGTCTCGAAGTTGTTGTCCTCGTCGTCGGCGTGATTAGCGAGCGCATATGTGTGATCAAAAATACAACACTTCAAGGCAACCCATTTTTCTCAACAAAAAAACAAATTCAAATGTTCTTCTCTCGCGCCGCGTTACGATTCAAACCGATATCCCTCCTTCCTCCGAAAAGGAGAACACGAAGGTCAAAAGGAAGAAGCGTTGCCGAGCACCGCCAAAAAGCTTTATTGATGATCAGAAATAAAGTCGAATGGGTTTTATGTAAAGTTCTTTTCTTCTTCCCTTTCGTTGTTGGGGAATTCGAGAGAAACACCACGCGCACCACGCACGCGTCCTCTCTCTCTCTCTCTCTCTCTCTCTCTCTCTCGTCTTCTAATTAAACGCGCTTCTCACTTTTGCGCGTGCATTTTGTTGTTCGTTTTTTTATCAAAGCTCGTTCGTTTCGTGTCGTCTCTCGTCGCGTTCATCCGAGCGGCGCTTTTGTCTTCTTTCTTTTGTAAATGCTGACGTGGCAATGCGTATCTTTTCTCATAACGCGCGCAACAACGACAGAGTCACCGGAATGTTCGATCGCTACCTCGGACAAAATCTCAGAGAAAACGATGCCGATGATGCTCTCCAGCAGTTATCATCGCGGTGGGTGTTTGACGATTCCAATCGACGAGACTACCAAAGAGTACGAGCAGTGGAATCAACACGCGCAGCACACAAAGTTGCGATTCTACGTCGACTCGGCGCAGCGCAAAGCGCACAAAGGGGACGACTGTTTTTACATGCAAGTGGAAGACGGGTGCGTGGAACTGAGAGACTCGAAGAAGAGGGCGATTAAAGAGGTGCGCAAGAAAGAGCGCGTGAAGTTGGAACCTGGGATGTCGATTAAGTTTCACGACGCCGGTGAGTTGCGCGTGTTGAGAAACGTCAACGCCCACGCGTAAAAATAATACTACTACTTTACTTTAACAATAACCGCTCGAGATAATATATGCGCGAGATAATATGCGCGCGAGCGAGGAAGAAGCACGATGAATGTAATACGGCACAACATACGCGTTGAAATACGAGTGTTGAGCGTGCGATGAAAAACAAAGTTGTGAACAACTCTGTAATATATATAATACAAATTCTAATACGGCAACGATTTCAAAGACCGTCCAACTTTCTTCAACTTTTCCTTTCGCACCTCTCTTTTCTCTTTGCGAATGACTGCGTTCTCGGAAAATTTAACCTCGGTCGCTTTCGCGTCGGCGAGCGATATGCACGTTTTCAAATCCTCGTTCGAGGAGACTTTTCTGAAAGCCGCCGCCGCGCTCGAGCTCGACGAGTCGTCGTCGCTCGTTTTTTTCGTGAAATCAATCACGGACGCGACCGTGCGTCGCCCTAATCCGAATCTGCGTACGCTTTCACGAGCGTGATGCAACGCCAAATCTTCGCCGTCTAATCGTTCGGTGCCTTTCAAATAGGTTGTCAATGCCGGCGTGTATTTTTTGCACGACGCGGTAGTTTCGTCGTCGCGTTCTTCTTCTTCGACGTCGTCGTCGTTCGGGAACACATCGATTCGAGCTACGGTAACCGCAGAGGTGTCGTTTTCCAAAAGAGTGCGTCTGAAGAACCCTCCGACGGATTTCACCGCGGTCGACGTGTGCGCGGCGACTTGTTCGGACGTGAGTATTTGCGGTATCGATTTCGGAGAAGAAGATGGCGCATCTCCAATATCATCCTCAACGTCAACATTACTACGACCACTGGCACTACTGAGTTTAGTACTCACCACAGACATCACACCACCGCTCCCATTCTCCACGCATAAAAAACTCAAAACGCCATCGCCTTTCGTTCCGCTAATAACGCACGCGTGCCTGGTCACAATCGCCTTGTTCCCTCGTCCTCGCCAATGCTCGCTCCTCGTCGTTTGCGAATACACGCTCTCGTTCACTCTCAATGGCGTCCCTAACACCTCGCTCAACCCTTTATACTCGCTCGACGCGCTCTTTGCCAACTGTTTCGATATCCCAACCGCGTCCAACGGTCTTCCTTTCGTCAACGCTCTCATCATCGCCGCGCTCGCAATCGCGCTCGCGAGTAACTCCTTCTCCACTTTTCGCGAGACCGAAAACCCTTTCTCGAACCCGCGTTCGCTGAAATCTTTCGTTTCTGCGAGAACGCGCCACAACGCGACGGTCACGCCGATCGTTTTGAGGATTCGAAAAAAATGTTCGTTGTGTTGTCGAATCGCTTTCATTTCTCTCTTTTTTTGTCTGTACACGTGCATTGGATTTTGTACCTGTTTCACCATCTTTTCCATCTCGCGATATCCGCGTTCCCCGAGCGTTGCTTTTAACGCGCGTCGCGCGTTCGTTCGGAAAGCGCGCGTGGCAGAAGCAGCGCGTGCAGCGGCGGTGAATGTATTGTTGTTCTTCAAACCACTCGATGATGATGATGATGATGATGATGATGATGATGTGGAAAACGGTCGAGAACAAAGCGGGGACGTCGTTGACGAACGTGATGCGCGTTTGAATACAGCATTCGTGTTCGACGACGAAGCAGAACACTCGAACGAGGACAGAAGTCGTCGCGCACTCCTTTCCAGGGAAGCTGCGCGTCGCGAAAAAGCGCGAGTCGTGTGCATTTCGCTCTCGTTTCAGGTGCGTCTGTGTCGGATGAATAATGAAGATATTTCGAAATCTGCTTCTTGGTAGTACATTGACGCGTACATGTTTTGATGGTACAAATCTCTTTATCTATCTATTTCTCTCTCGCAAAGGCGTTTACATGGTTTCTTCTTCTTCTCCTTCCTCATCTTCCATGCCCATCCTCATGCCGAGTTCTTCCATGATAGCTCTTTCTTCTTCAGCGAGGGCAGCATAGTCGACGTCGTCGTTTCCGTCGTCGTCGTCGTCTGAAGACACCGCCTCTTGGCGAGGCACGAGTCGCATCGGGTGCTCCTCGCGGAACGTCTCGTGCATTCTCCAATAGTTCCAATCCCGATCCGTTTCCGACTCGGTCGATTTACACTTTTCCTCTTCCTCTCTCGATTGAATTTTGGACGTTTGAACTTGATTTTTAAGAAACCCGAAAAAGATTCGCGGGAGTTCGTTTTCCTCCTCGTCTTCTTCGCATTCGGATAAACGTTCAAACTTCCAACCTATAAAATTTCTGCAGCAATAACAGGACTCGCTTGACCAACCGTAACGATCAAAGAAGCATCGGAACGGGTTCACTTCCTCTGCACTTCCGGTCCAGCCGACGTCATAAAATGCCGGAGAAATATTAGGACGGGTGAAGCTGTATAAATGGCTGGCGCTCGCGGTGAGAATTTCGCACTCGTGCAAATGTGGATTGAAGAATATTTTCGACGCTCCTGGACCGTAAACTAGGATTGGGTCGATGGTTTCTTCATGAACAGGCGGGTTGATCGCCTTAATCGCTTTACTCGCATTGCCGAAAGGCGAGTGACACTCTCTGCATTGTAAATAAGAAACTTCTTCCTTTGCGTGTTTCAACACTCGACCAGTCGTGCCAATCGGCTCCGCGATACCTTCTTCCGCTTCTGCCGTTTCACCATCACGAAACAAATTTTTACCGGCAGCAAAACACGCTTCCACGGCAGATGTACTCTCTAAAAGAGATTTGCTGATGCGTTGTTCGTATTTAGAGCCGATGATGTCGCGCACGTCTTCTGTGATTTTGAATAGCCCGTTTAGCAAATCGAAACGACAAAACGGCACCGGCGCTGGACTGTTGGCGACACAAATGTAAGGAAACGTTCCGTCGTTCATCGACTTCGCCAACCTATCGTTCCCTCCGCATCTGTTCACCATCGCGGCACACTTCGTTGCCTCTTTCAGCAAGGATTCACAACTGACTTTCGCTGTTTTCAAAATCGCTCTCGACGGATCCAATTTCTTCAGGTATCGAGCGCTCTGTTTCGTTTCCGCGTTTCCATCTTGAAACAAATCCACCACCGTTCCTTCCCGAGCAGCGCGAATCTTTTGTCTTTGAACTTCGAAAATGCGATGAAGATTTATTCTGACTGTTCTGGCTTCCTCGTCGGTCATATCGTCGTTTGGAACGTAAAACTGGCCGTAAAGCTCATCGTAAAGAGGTTTCGGAGGCAGTCGAGAGATCTTTTTCAGCGCACATTTTATGCCGGTCCCGATTAAACACGCGTACGTGCACCTCGACGCATCCAAGCTGAATTGATTTTCGTGAGTTCCGTAACGTCCTTCGTTCACGAACCAAAAGCTGCCCTCTTTGCTAATCAACTCTTTCCGCTCCTTCTCGTCGACGAACACGATTTCGCACACCGTGCCGACGTATTCCTTCTCGCTCGCGTCGTCGTTTTCTTCGCCATCGATTGGAATCGTTTCGCACTGAATCACGCCAACGAACACTCGACGACGACGCTGCTTTTGCTCATCATCATCTGATGTCTTTTTCATAATCCCTTTTTCGAAAAACGACGACGTCGAACTGTTTCGTTCTACGCTCCGCTCGATGTCTCGGCGTCCTTCCCGAAACTTTTCGCACGCCTCTAAAAACGGTAATGTTACTGGCATTCGACTGACGAAACTTCCCGGCATTACGACGACGTCTCGGAAGAATATAATCGGGAAATCGTGCACGTTTGAGAATAAGAGCGTTCTACCTTGTTCTCCTCTTGAATCTTCCTTCGTCTTCATCATTTTCTTCTTCTTGTTCTTCACCGCAAAATCATCTTCACGGGGAAGACTTCACGTTCCGGGTCGTTTTTCTCATCGTCATCGTTTCCCCTAAAACGCGAACGAATGCGAGAGGCAGAGAGGCAGAGAGACGATCAGCGAGAGAAAGAACGACGACACAACGTACCACTACTACTGCGAGACGAATTTGTTTAAAGGAGAACGAAGCGCAGCTCTTCGAGAGTGCCACAAAAGTAACGAATTCAGAGATACAAAAACGAATTCAACCCGTAAAGAGTAGGGGTGGGACGAATACTTTGTAACGCGTCGTTTTGCAATCGGTGACGCTCTGTTCATCGCAAAATCAGCGACTGAGGATACTTTATCCCAAAGCTCAGTTTGTATCAGGTGACGATATGGTTACGTTTTAACATCTGACACTACCCTACTACGTCACAGAGGTGTGTCAGAATGTAACTCTGGTCGCATGTCTGATCAGAGAAAAAAACACACGCATGTGAACACGCGAGCTTTTGTCATGACAAAGGAATAGAGGTTATATATGTATATATATATACGCTCGCGAATCGAAAAACGACGAGAAATCGACACCAAACGCGACGCGACGCATGGGTGGACGCGGAAGAGAGGAAGAGGGAAGCGTTTCGCGCTCGTCGAAGTGCTGCTTTAGTACGTGCTCGAGTGCGTTCAAAAGGCGTTTAGGGGAAGAAAAGTCCTAGAAAAGAACACCACTTCTCTGAACTT
>ERZ651776.958-NODE-958-length-37144-cov-5.354089_pt1 | contig 37144 bp, 32 predicted proteins | sample MGYA00514761_ERZ651776 | MGnify/ENA metagenome assembly ERZ651776
AGAGCAGAGGAATATGTAAAAGCATCTGGAATAGGTGATACAGTTTACTTTGGCCCTGAAGCTGAATTTTTTGTTTTTGATGATGTTAAATGGAATGTCTCTATGAATAATGTTGGTTACCAAATTGATTCAGAAGAAGGCCCATATAATTCTAATTCAGATTTTGATGGTGGAAATGTAGGCCATAGACCAGCCGTAAAAGGAGGTTACTTTCCTGTAGCTCCAGTAGACTCTATGACAGATATTAGAGCTGAAATGGTTACTTCAATGATGGAGATGGGACTACCTATGGAAAAACATCACCATGAAGTTGCTCCATCTCAGAATGAATTAGGCTTTAAATTTGGACCAATGACTGCAACAGCTGATTGGATACAAATATATAAATATTGTGTGCATATGGTAGCGCACTCTTATGGTAAAACAGCTACTTTTATGCCAAAACCTATAGTTGATGATAATGGATCTGGAATGCATTGCCATCAATCTATTTGGAAAGATAATAAGCCAATTTTTGCTGGTGATGAATATGCTGGTTTAAGTGAAACATGTCTTTTTTACATTGGTGGAATTATAAAACATGCAAAAGCTTTAAATGCTTTTACTAATGCAAGTACCAATTCTTATAAAAGGTTAGTTCCAGGTTTTGAAGCCCCTGTCCTGTTAGCTTATTCAGCTAAAAATAGATCAGCTTCATGCAGAATACCTTATGCTACAAGCAAAAATGCAAAACGAGTAGAAGTGAGATTTCCAGATCCAACTGCGAATCCTTATTTAGCTTTTTCTGCTATGCTAATGGCAGGAATGGATGGAATTAAAAATAAAATTCATCCGGGAGATCCAATGGATAAAAACCTTTATGATTTGACCCCTAACGATCTAAAAAATGTACCAACTGTTGCTGCAAGTCTTTCTGAGGCACTAGCAGCTTTAGATAAAGATAGAGAATTTTTAACTGAAGGTGGTGTATTTACTGATGAACAAATAGATGCCTATATAGAACTTAAAAAAGAAGAAGCGCATAGAGTTGATTATACTCCACATCCTGTAGAGTTTGATATGTACTATTCTTGCTAACAAAGTATTAAGAAAAAGCTATAAGAGCCATTCTTGTAGCTTTTTCTATATATAGGTGCAAACTTTTTTATACATACTAAATATATTACTTGATGGTTATCAATAATATAATTATACGTTAATTATGTTAGATTTATTCGACAAAAAACCAAATCAAGAAAACTCCTATGAAGCTAAAGACATAGAAGTTCTTGAAGGTTTAGAACCTGTTAGGCAAAGACCTGGCATGTATATCGGCGGGACTGATAAAAAAGCTCTTCATCATCTAGCTTCAGAAATAATAGACAATTCTATGGATGAAGCTGTAGCAGGTCATGCCTCAATAATATATATTAAACTAAAAGATAATAACAAATTATGTATTAGAGATAATGGAAGAGGTATTCCAGTTGCTAAACATCCTAAACGTCCTAAATTATCTACTTTAGAAGTTTTATGCACAACACTTCATTCAGGTGGAAAATTTAGTTCCAAAGCTTATAATACCTCTGGCGGACTTCATGGAGTAGGACTGTCAGTTGTTAACGCTCTTTCAGAAGATTTATTAATAGAAGTTAATAGAGATAAAAACTTGTGGAGACAAGAGTACTCAAAAGGTAAGCCAAAATATGATATTAAAAAGATACAAGAAAGTAATAAAAAAGGAACTTATATAGAATTTATACCTGATAAAGAAATATTTGGAGATGAAGTTATCTTTGACCCAAAAATTCTAAGAGAAATGGCAGAATCAAAAGCTTATTTATTTAGAGGAATAACTATAAATTGGGAATTTGAAACAGATAATACTGAAAATAGAGAAAAATTAAGTTTTAACTTTCCTGAAGGCATAAAAGATTTTTTAGTAAATAAATTATCGGATGGACCATTATTAATTGAGGAAATGTTTTGTGGCAAAACAAACTTAGAATCAAAAGAAGAAATAATAGAATGGGCTATATGTTGGCCTCTAAAATTAGAATCAAATTTAGTAAGTTTTTGTAATACAATACCAACTGTCGAAGGTGGAAGCCATGAAAACGGTTTTAAAGTTGGTTTAACTAGAGCTATGAGGTCATTTGGAGAGATAAATAATATAAAAAAATCTGAAAAAATTACGTCTGAAGACTTATTAGGTAAATCATATGGTATTATATCTATATTTATTACAAATCCACAGTTTCAAGGACAAACCAAGGAAAAACTATCCTCTCCCAAAACACAAAAATCTATTGAAAATTATTTAAAAGACCACTTTGAAGTCTGGCTAAATAATAATTTAGAAATTGCAAAATACTTACTACATGAAACTATTAATAGATCTGATGAAAGAATTCGTAAAAGAAAAGAAAAAGATGCTAATAAGAATAATTTCATTAAAAAAATATATTTACCAGGAAAACTAGCAGATTGCTCTCAAAAAGAAGCTAAGGGTTCAGAGCTATTTATTGTTGAAGGAGATTCTGCGGGCGGATCAGCGAAACAGGCAAGAAAAAGAGAAAATCAAGCAATACTTGCTCTAAGGGGAAAAATACTTAATGTTGCTTCTTCAACTAAAGATAAAATGGAACAAAATAAAGAACTTAGTGACTTAACTAAAACTCTCAACTGTGGAACTAGAGACAAATTTGATTTAGATAAACTTAGATATGAAAAAATAATAATAATGACCGATGCGGATGTAGATGGAGCTCACATTACATCTTTACTACTAACATTCTTTTTTCAAGAAATGAAAGAGTTGGTTATAGCTGGAAATTTATATCTTGCACAACCTCCCCTATTTAGAATAACGCAAAAAGATTTAACATTTTATGCTATGGATGATGATCATAAAGATGAAATTATAAAAAAGAATTTTAAATCTAATAGTAAGATTGAAATTAGCCGATTTAAAGGTTTAGGAGAGATGCCTGCAAAACAGCTAAAGGAAACTACAATGGATCAAAATAATAGAATTTTAATAAGAGTAAATTTGCCAAGAGATATAATACCACAAACATCTATATTTGTAGATGATGTAATGGGAAAAAATCCTGAAAAAAGATTAAAGTTTATTAAAGATAAAGTTAAAGCTAATGATATAAATTTTGTAGATTAATATGTAATGTTTATTTATATATAATGTGAGCATATGAATTTAAAATAATAAATTTTCTGAAAAGATATAAGGATTGAAATGACTGAAAAATATGATGTTTTTATAAAAAATGGTGATGTAGTAATAGGACAAAGTATAGAAAAATTAAATATAGGAATCAAAGATCAAAAAATTACTTTACTAACTACAAATACAAATTATGAAGCAGAAGAAGTTATTGATGCAAAAAACCTAACGATTATGCCAGGCGTAATAGATAGCCAGGTACATTTTAGAGAGCCTGGATCAGAATATAAAGAAGATATGAATACTGGTACACAAGGTGCTGCTTTAGGAGGTGTAACCAGTATTTTTGAAATGCCTAATACATACCCTCCAACTGCTACAGTAGAATTACTAAATGATAAATTTAAATTAGCAAAAGGCAGAATGTGGGTAAATTATGCTTTTTTTGGGGGAGCTACAGGAGGAAACATATCATCATTACCTGACCTAGAAAAAGTTCCAGGCTGCGTAGGAATAAAGATTTTTATGGGATCTTCAACAGGAAACCTGCTTGTAGCAGATGATGAAACTTTATTAAAAGTGCTTAAAAGTAGAAAATATAGAGTTGCAGTGCATGCTGAAGATGAACCAAGATTAATAGAAAGAAAAAGTGTCATAAAAAATAATGATGTAAATTATCATCCTATATGGAGAGATGAAGAAACATGTTTAAAAGCAACTAAGCGTGTTATAAAAGCCGCAAATGCATCAAAACTACCTGTACATATATTACATATCACAACAGAAGAAGAGATTGAATATATTAAAAATAATAAAGAATATATTAGCGTTGAAGTGACTCCACAGCATTTAACTTTACATGCTCCAGATTGTTATAATGAACTTGGTACATTTGCACAAATGAATCCCCCTATAAGAGAAAAAAGGCATTTAGATGGGTTATGGAGAGGAATAAATGAAGGTGTTGTTGATGTAATTGGATCAGACCATGCTCCTCATACTAAAGAAGAAAAACTAAAACCATACCCTGAAAGTCCTTCAGGTATGCCAGGAGTTCAAACATTATTACCAATTATGCTAAACCATGTAAATAATGGCAAAATGAGCATATTTAAATTATGTGAATTAATATCCACTAATCCTGCCAAACTTTATAAAGCTCTAAATAAAGGCGAAATCAAATTAAATTATGATGCAGATTTAACTATTGTCGACCTAAATAAGAAGGTTAAAATAACTGATGAAATGATGGCCAATAAATCTGGTTGGACACCCTATAACAATAAGAATGTAAAAGGCTGGCCAGTAATGACTATTGTAAATGGAAAAGTCATAATGAAAGATGGTAAATTAATAGATACTCCCAATGGTAAGCCAGTATTATTTGACAGAAAATGAAAATAAAATTTTTTAAAATAATTATTTACCTTATTTACTTTATATTTTTATTAAACATATTTAAAATTTCTTCCTCATATGCAGAAAACATTGAAGTTTTTGATATACCGTATGATTTTAAAGAAAGTGCCTTAGTTTTAGATTATAATGAATCTATAACAGGTGTTATTACAATTAATCCAAAAGATAGTTATTTTTCAGAATATACATGGCTAAAACTATATAAAATAAAAGATAAAGAATTAATTATCAATGAATGGCTGCATGATCGACTTAGTCAAGAAATCCATAATATTATTAATGTTGAAAGATTATTAAGAGGGTCAGATAGTCCTATTTTAGAAGCTAGAATGAATTATTCTCTTACAGATACCCCATCAATTGATAAGACTATTAAAATAGCTACTATTAATCCTGAATTATTCTGTGATGACTTTATTGAAGGCTTTAATAAAGAAGGGAAATATTCACAACTATATTGTTCCTACCCTTTAGGACTATTTAAATTTTATTTAGTTTTAAGGCTTCAAAAAATAAATGATATATATTATTATATAGGAGCTAGTGCTCTAAACCATATACGAATTAGAAAAGTATTAGAGATTGCTAATACATTTTCTCTTAATTAATAAGGAAATTAAATGTCTTCTTCACACGAAAAAAAGTTAACTGAACTAAATAAACAAGATTTTAGAGCTTCAGCTTGGTCTGATATTTTTCTTTTAAAAGACCAACTATCAGAAGAAGAGAATATGATTAAAGAAACTGCTGCAAATTATGCACAAGATAAATTAATGACTCGTGTGCTTGATAACAATCGTAATGAAAGTTTTGATAAAAATATTTTTAGAGAAATGGGTGCAATTGGCTTACTAGGATCAACGATCAAAGGTTATAACTGTCCAGGTGTCTCATATGTTGCCTATGGTTTAATTGCTCGAGAGATTGAACGAGTAGATTCTAGCTACAGATCCTGCATGAGTGTACAATCTAGCTTAGTTATGCACCCAATTTATACATTTGGTTCTGAAGATCAAAAAAATCGTTTTTTACCAAAGCTTGCGTCAGGTGAACATGTTGGAGCTTTTGGCTTAACAGAGCCTAATCATGGGTCAGACCCGGGAAGCATGGAAACTAAAGCAGTAGAAACTCAAGGTGGATATATTTTAAATGGATCAAAGACTTGGATAACAAACTCTCCAATTGCTGATATTTTGATTATATGGGCTAAAGATGAACAGAATATATTAAGAGGGTTTATAGTAGAAAGAGGATTTAAAGGTTTAGAAACTCCAGTCCTTAAAGGAAAGTTTTCTTTAAGAGCCTCTACTACTGGTATGATTCATTTATCAGATGTTTTTGTTCCTGAAGAAAATAAACTGCCTCATGTTAAATCATTTAAAGGACCCTTCTCATGTCTTGACTCTGCAAGATACGGTATAGCATGGGGAGCATTAGGAGCTGCTGAATTTTGCTGGCATGCAGCATTACAATACACCTTAGATAGAAAGCAGTTTGGTAAACCTTTAGCGGCTAATCAATTAATACAAAAAAAATTAGCTGATATGCAAACAGAAATTAGTTTAGCATTGCAAGGTAGTTTAAGAGTAGGCAGATTAAAAGATGAAGGTAAATCAACTCCAGATATGGTCTCATTAATCAAGAGAAACAGTACAGGTAAAGCCTTAGAAATTGCAAGAATAGCAAGAGACATGCATGGCGCGAATGGTGTAAGTGATGAATATCATGTTATTAGACATGTAATGAATCTAGAAGCTGTTAATACTTATGAAGGAACACATGATATTCATGCATTAATTCTAGGTAGAGCCCAAACTGGTATTGCTGCATTCTAATTAAATTAATTATCTTCTATTAGTTTAATAATTGCTGTGTAATCCAAGTCTCCATTACCTTGCTTTACAAAATCTTTATACATATCTAAAGCTAAAGAACCTATAGGTGTATTTAAATTTACTGATGCTGCTGATGCCTGAGCTAAAGATAAATCTTTTACCATCATACTTGCTGCAAAACCTGGCTTAAAACCTTTATTTGCTGCTGCTGTTTCTATAATACCTGCTACAGGTAAATGATTTAACATAGCCCAAGACATACCTGTTGCTTTAGAGCTTATTTCAAAAAATTTATTTTGATCTAAACCTAGTTTTTTTGCCATTGTAAATGATTCACTAAGAGCTATCATAGATATACCTAGGATCATATTATTACATATTTTTGCAGCCAACCCAGAGCCTAAGTCACCTGCATGAACTACTTTTTTACCCATATTATTTAAAATTGGTAATGCTAAATTAAAACTCTCTTCATTACCTCCAACCATAAAAGTTAAAGTTCCATTATCTGCACCTACTACTCCTCCTGATACTGGAGCATCTATAATATTCATATTATATTGATTAGCTTTTATTCCAACGGTTTTAATACTTTCAATATCAATAGTAGAACAATCTATTAATAAAGTTTTCTTATTACTATTTTCAATAATACCTGATGACCCTAAATAGACCTCTCTTACATGCGAGCCTTCTGGCAACATAGTAATGATAACATCTTTGTCTTTAACCGTATTAATAATATCTGAGCAACCAATACATCCTTTTTTAGTAAGCCCATCTACTATATCTTTATTAAGATCGTATATATGAACATCATGTTTAGCCTTAACTAAATTTAAAGCCATTCCACTTCCCATATTTCCTAGTCCAATAAAACCTATTTTCATATCATTTCCTTACTTGATTATATTGCTAAATCACCTTTTCCTAAAGACTTAAAGTGAGAAACAACAAGTTTACTACTAACATCTTGAACCTTATTAGGGCTCCATATAGGTTTAAAATCCTTATCAACTAAAACAGACCTTACTCCTTCATAAAAATCAACTCCTGTCATACAAGACTGAGATAACCTATAATCCATAATTAAATTGTCTTTAAAAGACTTATATTTAGATAACCTTAATTGTTTCAAACTAATTTTTAAACTTGTGGGAGAAGATTTATTCATAGCCTTAAAAGCTTCTTCAGCCCATATTTCATTAGAGCTTTCTAATAGAGAAATAATTTTTTCAACTTTATTGTATTTAAAAATACTATTTATATTTTTATTTAGTGAAGGAAATATAGATGAATTTGTCTTTTCAGAGTATTCGTCAATAATTTTATGAATAGACCTCATATTTTTAATATTAATTAAGCGTTTTTCAAGAGATTTAAAGTTATTCCTGCTTACACAATAATTAGCTAATCCTAATTCTATTAGGTCTCCACTAACTAACCTTTTACCAGTTAATGCAATATATAAACCAATGTTACTTTTTAATTTGGATAAAAAGTTGGAAGAACCAACATCTGGAAAAAGTCCAATTGTGCACTCTGGCATAGCAAACTTAACGTTTTCAGAAACAACAACTATACTACTATGCATTGCAATACCTACTCCACCCCCCATACAAATTCCATTTACAAAAGAGATTATAGGTTTTTTATATTTTTTTATTAAGTAATTAAGTTTGTATTCTCTATAAAAAAAATTTTTTCTTAATTTATTAATATTAGTTAAGTTTTCTTCATAAAAGCTTTTTACATCACCTCCTGCACAAAAAGCTTTATCTCCTTCTCCTTTAAAAATTACTAATTTAATATTTTTATTTTTATTAATATTTTTTAAATATTCTTCTATGCTAATAATCATTTCATAATTAAGTGCATTTAAATTAGTAGGTCTATTAAGCGTTATAATTGCTGCATTTCCATTTTCGCTGTATTTAATAGACATATATAACCTACCTATTTGCTAATAAGGACCTAGAAATCACAACTCTCATAACTTCGTTAGTACCTTCTAAAATTTGATGAACCCTTACGTCCCTAACAAACCGTTCTATTTGATACTCAGCTAAATATCCATATCCTCCATGTAACTGAAGCGCTTCATTGCATATTGAAAACCCTATATCAGTAGCAAATCTTTTTGCCATAGCACTTATCTTAGTTGAATCTTGACCTAAGTCATCTATTTCTGAAGCGGCTTTTAATACCATTAACCTTGCAGCTTCTAGTTGTGTTGCCATATCTGCTAATTTAAATTGTGTAGCTTGAAAATCTGCAATTTTTTTTCCAAATTGAGTTCTATCATTTACATAATCTAAGGATTTTTCTAAGCAAATTCTTGCTGCACCTAAAGAGCAAGATGCAATATTGATTCTACCGCCATCTAATCCTTGCATTGCAATTTTAAAACCTTCTCCTTCTTTACCAATTAAATTTTTTATTGGAACTTTACAGTTTTCAAATATTACTTGTGCTGTGGGTTGTGAATTCCAGCCCATTTTATCTTCCAGTTTACCAAATGATAACCCTTCAGAATCTTTATCAATTAATAAACACGAAATACCATTCGAACTTTTATCTCCTGTTCTGACCATTGTTAAATAAGTATCAGATATAGTAGCACCAGATATGAATGCTTTTGTCCCATTTAATATATAATAATCTCCTTCTTTAACTGCAGAAGTACTTAATGCAGCGGCATCAGAGCCAGACCCTGGCTCAGTTAAGCAATAGGATGATATATATTCCATAGTTAATAGTTTTGGTAAATATTTATCAAAATGGTATTTTGTACCATATTTAGAAACCATCCAAGTAGCCATATTATGTATAGATATAAAAGCTGCTGTTGACGGACAAGCTGTAGACAACTCTTCAAATATAATAGCAGCATCCAGCCTACCCAAACCAGTTCCACCTAGTTTTTCATCTACATAGATGCCACCTAAACCTAAAGTTGCAGCCTCTCTTAGAACATCAATTGGAAGTGTTTTTTCCTTATCCCATTTATTTGCATAAGGAGCCATTTTATCCTTAGCAAAAGCTTGAATCATAGATTTAAATGCAATTTGATCATTACTTAGAGAAAAGTCCATGTTATATCCTATTAATTATTGTATTTATAGATTAAAATCCCTATTAAGAGAGAAAAATTTTAAAAAACTACTATTATAATATAGTATAATTTTAAATAATTAGGAAATATATATATGAGTAATAATTATATAAATATAGCTTCGTCTTCTTACCCTAGCACAAGGATGAGAAGAAATAGAAAGACTAATTGGAGCAGAAGATTAATAGAAGAAAATAGATTTTCTGTTAATGATTTAATATTGCCTATCTTTATTACAGATGGTGATAAAAAAACTGTTGTTAATTCAATGCCAGGTGTTTACAGAACTCCAATCACTCAAATTATTGAAACTGTACAAGAGGCTAAAGAATTAGGCATACCGGCTATAGCACTATTTCCTGAAACAAATACCGCTCTTAAAGATGAACAAGGAACTGAAGCATTAAATGGTAAAAATCTTGTATGCAGAGCAACTAACTTAATTAAAAAAAATATTAATGATATTGGAATAATAACGGATGTAGCTTTAGACCCTTATACAAGTCATGGGCATGATGGTTTATTAAAAGATAATGAAATATTGAACGATGAAAGTGTAGAAATATTATGCAAACAAGCCGTTATTCAAGCTAAGGCTGGGTCAGATATTATAGCTCCTAGTGATATGATGGATGGCAGAATAGCTTTAATTAGAAAAGAGCTAGATAAAAATGGTTTTAAAAATACTCAAATAATGTCTTATGCTGCAAAATTTGCATCCTGTTTCTATGGCCCCTTTAGAAATGCAATTGGATCAGAATTAAATATAAGCAAAAAATCTAAAAAAAGTTATCAAATGGATTACTCAAATTCAGATGAAGCCTTAAGAGAAGTTAGCTTAGATATCTCTGAAGGAGCAGATATGATTATGATAAAACCAGGTATGCCCTATTTAGATATAATTTATAGAGTAAAATCTACATTCAAAATGCCTACTTACGCATACCAAGTTTCTGGAGAGTATGCTATGATTATGGCTGCCATAAATAATAAATACTTGGATAAAGATAAGGCTATTTTAGAATCTCTTAGCTGCTTTAAAAGAGCAGGAGCAGATGGAATTTTAAGTTATTTTGCCATAGATGCGGCCAAATTAATAAAACAAGGTTAATTTTATGATTAATAATATAAATTTATTATCTATAGCTCCTATGATGGATAGAACAGATTTACATTACAGAAATTTGTTAAGATTAATTTCTAAAAATACACTTCTTTATACAGAGATGATTAATACGAATGCTATTATACACGATCAAAATAATAGATTTAGTATAGAATCTGACTGTAATGGATCAGTAGCTTTACAGATTGGATGTTCTGATCCTGCCTCTGCAGCTAAAGCTGCAAAAATATTTTCAAAATCAAATTTTCAAGAAGTTAATATTAATTGTGGATGCCCATCTAACAAAGTTGTAAATGGAAATTTTGGTGCATGCTTAATGAAAGAACCTAAAAAAGTTGGTGAAATGATAGAAGCCATCAAGGAGAATTGTGACATACCAGTTACTGTAAAAACTAGAATTGGTTTAGATAATTATGATACAGATCAATTTCTTGAAGAATTTATTTCTGAACTAGATGAAAAAAAAGTTTCTACTGTTATTATTCATGCACGCATCGCAATTCTAAAAGGATTATCTCCTCATGAAAATAGAACAATTCCTCCACTTAATTATCAAAGAGTAAAGTATATAAAAAAAACTTTTAAGCATATGAGAATTATAGTAAATGGAGGTATTATTAATTTAAATGATGCAAAAAATTTCTTAAAAGATTTTGACGGAGTTATGATTGGAAGAGCAGCATGGGATAACCCATGGATGTTTAGTAGTGCAGAGAATACCTTTTTTGATAAAAATATTAATGTCTCTAGATATGAAATTATTAATAATTATCTTGAATATGCAAATAAATATCTATCTTTAGGACATACTCAACGTAGATTAATTCGCCCTCTTTTTAATATGTTCTATGGAGTTCAAGGCTCTAAATTATGGAAACAGCAATTAAATGATATTGCTAATAATAAAATAGATATAAATAGTATTTCTAATTTAGCATATCAAATAGAAGATATGATATTAGATGCTGCTTAATTATTAGAACTTTTTTTATTAAATGATCCGAATGCAAGCATAAAGGCAGGCAATATTAATAAATTCAATATAGTAGAAGTGACCAGACCACCTATTATTATAGAAGCCATCGGACCCATAATTTCTCTTCCAGCATTATCAGCATCAAAAGCTATTGGAAGCATAGCTAAGCCTGTAACTAATCCAGTCATCAATATAGATGGTAGCCTTTCCTTCGCTCCTTTAATAGCTGTTTCTTGGTTCCAATCATATCCAGATTTAAAAACTAAATATTGGTAATGAGACACTAACATAATAGAGTTTCTTAGAGTTATTCCAAATAAAGTAACAAACCCAACTATGGAACCTATAGATAATAGACCACCACCTAATATTGCTGCAACCAGTCCTCCAATTAAAGCAAATGGTAAGTTAATTAATATTAAAAAAGTATTTTTTATATTACCTATAGCAATTAACACTAGAAATAAAACTCCTATTAAAACCAAACAAGAGGTTGTAATTAATTCTATGCGTGCTTTTTTTCCTTCGATAGCACTACCTGTTATATTTGTATAAATATTACTACCTAAGTCTGTATTATCAATTATAGAACTGATCTCATTTAAAGCCATATTTGTGGCACCATTTTTAGCTTTAGCTGTAATTATTTGTACTTTTCGTCCAGAATCATGAAGTATATTATATCTACCTCTAGTAATGAATATATTTGAAACATCTTGTAGTTTTATAGATTTTTCATCCTTACCAAATAAAACAATGTTTTTAAGTTTATTAATATGATCTAATTTCCAGTTATCTTTATATGATAAAACAATTGGTATTCTAATCATATCTTTATAATAAGTATCAATCACAACTCCATCTAATGCTGAATTAATTATTGAGTATGTTTCATTAATAGAAATATTATGCAATGCTAATAATTTATAATTTAGTTCTATATTTATTTGTGGTTTACCCAAAATTGATTTTAATTGTATGTTTTGTAAAGCAGGACTATCTTTAATTTTTTTGTATAATCTTGAACTTGCAATATCTATTTCAGATAAATTATTTCCAAATATTTGAAGCACAATTGGTGAACTATATCCAGAGGATGTTTCATCAACTCTTTCTATTAAGAAAGAGTTAGCTTCAAAAGATATACCGGGAGTATTAACTAATATATCTTTAATTTTATTAAAAATAATTTGTTGTTTTCTTCCACTTAAACTCTCTAATTCAACTTCAAACTCAGAATAATGACTCCCAAAAGTGTCCGCACCTCTCTCAGCCCTGCCTGCCCATTGAGACATTGTTTTTACACCTTCTATATCTAATACATTTTTTGTAATAATATTTCCTAATCTCATTGTTTCAGATAAAGAAGTTCCTGTTAAAGATGAAGTATGTATCATAAAATGCCCTTCTCTTAATTCTGGTAAGAAACCTAGCATTAATTTTGGTACTAAAAATATTCCAGAGAAACAGAATAGTAATGCACACACAGAAGAAATTTTAGGAAACCTTGATAAAAAATATAACGCTTTTTCATAACTAGGATTAATTAATTTAATAATTAATGGGTCTTTTTTTTCGGAATATTTATTAAAACTAATACTTGCTAATGCAGGCGTTAGTGTAAGTGCAGAAATTAATGATGAAAATATAGCTAATATATAAGCTATACCTAATGGGGCAAACATTCTACCTACCACACCAGATAAAATTAATAGAGGAATAAATACTAACATAACAATTAATGAAGCGAATACCACAGACCCTCTTACCTCTATGGATGCACGATATATAACTTTCAAATTATGTAGAGGTTTCTTTAATTTACTATTTTCTCTTAATCTTCTTAAGATATTTTCAACATCTATAATTGCATCATCTACAACTTCACCTAAAGCTATTGCTAAACCACCTATTACCATTATGTTTAGACTAGTACCTGTAGTCAATGTTAGGATAGCTGCTAAAATTAGTGATATTGGAATAGCTAAAGCGGAAATAAGAGCTGCTTTTAAATTTGACATAAAAACTATTAAAACTAATAAGACTAATATTCCACCAACAGCTAAATGATCAAGAATACTATGTAAGCTTTTTAAAATATAATTAGCAGGTCTAAAAATTTGATTATTTAGCTGAATATTATTTTTTGCAGTTAACTCATTTAAAGCAATTAAGGCTTCATCTATAGCTTCAGTAACTGCTACTGTATCAGCATTCAACTGACCTATAACCATTACTATTACACCAAGCTTTCCTTCTATGCTTGCCTTACTAATCTGTCTAGATGCATTAAACTCAATTGTTGCAATATCACTTAATTTAATGATCTGAGCAGACTCATTTACTATATTAATAGATTTAATTTTATTAAGAGAAATCAGATTATTTTGAACAACTTGTATTTCTTGATTACTAGTAACCAATGAACCAAATATTTTTAAATTAGCATTTTTAAGATTTTTTATTACTAAATCTATAGGAATTGAATATTCAATTAATTTATCTTTATTTAGAATAATATTTAATTGTTTTTGTTCTCCTCCAAATATATTAACATCAGCAACACCTTTTACAGATAGTAATGCTGGAGAAACATGTTGCTCAACAAAACTCCGCAAATCAAGCAAGCTATTATTATCAGATGAATAACCTATAGTCATAATTGTGGCTGCTGAAGAAGCTAAAGGCATTATGATTGGAGACTTCACAAACTTAGGAAGAATATTTTTTGCTCCATTTAATCTTTCTGTAACTAATTGTCTATTATTACTGTGTGATGAACCTTCATTAAAAGTTAAAGTTAAAACAGATAACCCTGCTATAGACTCAGATCTAAGATATTCTATATTTGGTATACCACTTAAATGGGATTCTAAAGGCCTAGTTACAGTATTTTCTACTTGTTCTGAAGATAGACCTAGAGCTTCCGTTTGAATAATTACAAGTTTTGGTGAAAATTCTGGAAATATATCTAAAGAAGTTTGGAAAAGTTTCCAACTACAAAATAATGTAAGCAAAGTTATAAAAGCAATAATTATATATGGTTTATAAATAGAAAAACGAATTAAAGAATAAAACATATTAATAACTAATCATCATCTTCTTGCATTATTTGTGTTCTAAACTCTTCAGCAAATAATACTTGAGCACCAGAATTAACAATATTAATGTTTTTTAATTCCTCATTAACAAATAATTGACCATCATTCATAATATTAAATTTACTAAATTCGTATCTAGTAAATAAATAATCTTCTTCTTTAAAATAAGACCAGATCTTTCCATTGTGATATATTAAAGCATTTTCAGGAATAAAATAACCCTCCATAGAATCTATAGTATTAGCATAAACTGTAATTTTTCTTTCCGGTGATAAACTATCACCATCTAAGTAAAACAACCCAACATTTCCAAAAAGTTTTGAAGCTTCATCATTCAAAGTTAAAAAAGTTAAATTTTTATTCTTATAGAAATAATTAGTATTAGGGTTTTCATATTCTATATTTTCAATTGCAATTATAGATGCAGATTTATTAACTAAATTAGTATATACAGACCTATCACCTATTACATCTTTTAGAATAAAGTCACCAAATGACCTCTTAATTAAAGCAGATCTTTCTTTTAATTTTTTATTTAAGCGAATTATTTCTGAATTTATAGACATGAGTTTGTACTTAGATTCTTCCAAATTTTTTAGGGGTATACTACCTTCTGTTTCATATAATATTTTAAAACGATTATAATTATTTTTAAGATAATTTTTTTCAATAATTACTCTATCTAGTTGTAATTTTAATGCATCATATGTTTGGACTAATTCTAATAATCTTTTAGGATTAATAGATAAAGCATTTTTTTCTTCTTGAAACATAACTGTTTGTTTTATCAATATTTGGGTTGAAATACCTGCAAGGTCATATTCTTCCTGTGACAAGAGAATAGCCACGCCATCTTTATAAGTTACTAATCTATTTAATTCAGTATCATCATTATCACCTATTTCATTTAATTCTAATTCTTGATCCTTATTAGATGCAGTTCCAGAATAATTATTTGAAAAAAATAAATAAGCAAAGGACCCAAAAATAATTAGAGATAATATATATATTAATATCTTCATTTTAATTTGCCTTCATTTATATGCGAAAAATAATCAATTGGGTAATATGCCTTTTGAGGGATATAACTCCCTTTAAAATAACTTTGCCCTAAACTTTCTTCAAATTCAAATAAAGAGCTCATTCTAGAAAAATTTGAATTAGTTATTAATTTCTCTCTTTGCAAGATTAATAATTCAGCTTTTTTAATATTTGATATACTTAATTGCCCATTATTCTTACTATCTATCACTCTTAACAAATTTAGATTAGCGTTTTCTAATAATGATAGTGCTGCATAATATTCTGCATTTACTACAAGCATTTTAGCATATGCGCTTTGTACTTGGCTAAGTATAAGGCTTTGGGTTGCTTCAAAACTTGCCTTCATTACATCTCTCTTTAAATAAGCCTTACTAATTTTTGCATTAGTTAGCTCTTTATTACCTAATAATATAGCCCCTGATATATTAAATATAAGGTCAGTTTGATCCCATAATATACCGGGCGTTATAGACGTAACTAATTTATTCTCTTCAGCGACAAGTAATCTTAACTCTAGTTCTGTTTCTGCATATTTAGATAAAGAGGCAAGTACTTCTCCTCTATTTATTAATGCAATATTTAATTTATTATTTAACTGACTTTCAAAATCTTTTAATGAAGGTACCTTTTCGTTTTCAAAGCTTATTTTTTTATCAATTATCATATTCATAGGAACATTCATCATACTTGCTAAATAAATTCTAGAAGCTTTTATCTTAGCTTTGATAATTCCTAATTTACTTTCTAATTCTTCAATATTAATTTTTTCTTTATCTAATAATAATTTTGAAATCAACCCTTGATTAAATAAATTATTTGAAATTGCATAACTTTCATATGATTTAGTAATTATTTTTTCCTCGATAGAGTATTCATGTTCATATTTTAAAATATTCACTATAGACTTTAATATGATTGTTCTTAATTCCCATACAGGTTCCGTAATTTCCAGAGCCTTAGTAATAGATCTAACTCTAACTAAATCAGATTTAATTTTATTTATAGAGATTTTTTTCATAGGAATTTCAATACTAAGACCTAGTGAAAATGGTTTCCCTTCAGAATGATACTCTATTAAGGGTGTTAGAATATAACTCCTATAACCTGCAGCTAATACTTGTATATCCGATGCTAATAAACCATATTCTGCTCGTTTTAATGCTAATGGCTTATTATAATAAATTCCTATCATTACAAGGAGGTCAGAATTCCAATTAGTGCCCTCTTTAGGCATTGAAAAGTTATAGTTTTCAAGAAAATCAATAAGATTTGTATCTTCTTTACTAATAGACATTAATTCTGTTGAAGACTTTTCTATTTCTATTGGAACAGAATCAATATCTTTAATTGTGTTGCAGCTAAATAGCATCAAAATTAAAAGATAATGAAATTTATTTTTAAACATACTTAACATCAATAATATTACTTTATTTATCATATAAATTAATCACACATTTGATTTAGAAACCTTAAACTTAAAAACCATTTTTAAGCCCCCACCGTCTCTATCCAATGCAAATAATTCTCCACTGTATGAAACTACTATATTTTTTGCAATATACAACCCAATTCCATTTCCATTGGACTTACTATATTTTTTAAGAAAAATATTTTTCTTGTCTTCATCAAGGATGCCTGGCCCTCTATCAGATATTATTAAATCAATAAAATTATTATTTTCATCAATATTAACTTCTATAGCTTCTTTTCCTGAATTCCAATACAAGCTATTATCAATTGCTGCTGATATAGCATCTATTAATTTATTTTTTTCTCCGATAATAATACAGCTTGTATTATTAAAAAAGATTATATCTCTAGAGACATATAATTTTTTAATTATGTTAATAATATCTTTTAAATCTACTACGCTATTTTTTTTATTTTTATCAGGAATGCCATAGTGTTGATGCTTAGCTGTATTTAAAGTATCCTCGATAAAATTATCTAAATTATCTACTATACTACTAATAGTTGTTATATTTTCTTTATAGTCATTAATATTATTAGTCTTTTTATTTGCATAAAATTTAATAGCATTAGTTTTATTTTTAATATTATGTGCAATATTTTTAGCATTTATCCAATTAGCTCTGACTCTTGTACTTAAAAAATACTGTAAATAAAAAATAAATATTGAAACTAATAATATACTAAAAAAAACTGGTGCTAAGATAGAAATTAATATAATTCCTAACTTTTCTTCTAATTTTCTTGCATCTGATGCAATTTGAATAACACCTATTACTTTATTATTTAATGTTATTGGTAAACTTTTAGAAATTATGTATGAAGTATTATATTTATCTCCCCTATATATTCTCATCATACTTTTATTTTGATTAAATGCGCATCCTATTTCATAAATTGTAATCTGATCTCTATAAGACCTATAGGGATTTCTAAAATAGTCATTACAATCATTTTCTTTGTTTTTTAAAATAATTTTTTTAAGAAAAACTACAAAATTTATGCTCTCTATTCCTATTCTTTCATAAAAATTTACTGTTTTATCATTATAAGTGATAATTGCACCTTTAGTATAAATTTCCCTTCTATCTCTTTCCTGGATAATAAATTTAATTTTTCCTAAATTTTGTTTTATTATACTTAGTTCATCAATCTGATTTTTTTCTTCATCAGAAACTTTTAAGTCTTTAAATATATTAGATAATTTTATATAATCCTTAGACATCAATTCATCTAATAATTGCAACTCTTCTTTTGCATAATTGCTACCTATTGGACTCAGGTATGAAGAACTATATATTATAGAAGCAGTAACTCCAGAAATTAATACTATTGTAGAAAAGAATAATACTAACCATACTTTTAATCTGTTTATATTCATTTAAAAAAAACCTTATTATTTATCTACATAAAATCTTCATATTAAATAAAGCATTTCCTTATAACAAAGCATTAAATTAAGTGCATAAATTATAAAGGAAACACTATGTTAAATTATCTAAGAAAAAAATGTCACATAAATTTGTTATTTCTAGTCATATTATTAAGTAATGGTTGTGCTTATCATAGCATAGAGAAGCTTAAATCAACCCCCAATAATAACAATCAGTTTTCTCAAGCTTTATCTAATGCTTACTTAGAATTTGCTTTATATGAAATGAATGAAATGCATGATGAAATTGATTCCTCATATTTTGCAGAAAAAGGATATAAAGCTAGAATAGGACAAGAAGTATTACCGGAATTAATTAATAACTGGGATATAGATATAGTTTTTCTTGATGAAGTAAATAATAAAAGAAAGGAACTAATAAGTACGCTTAATAGTAATAGAGCAAAGGATTTTCCAATTTTATCTGCAAGGACACAGTTAGGTTTTGATTGCTGGTTAGAACAACTCGAAGAGTCTTGGCAAAAAGATCACATTAAAAAATGTTACGATATGATGAATACAGGTTTAGAAACTTTGTCTCAATCTAATATTAATCATAATAGAGATATAGTGGAGAAAACTATAATAAAGAAAAAAAATATAAAAAAAGTAATTACTGAAAAAGAAGAAATTAAAGAAATTAAAAATATAGTAAATGTTGATGATAAACTTAAATTTGAAATATATTTTGCACACAATATGTATAAACTAAATAATGATATAAAATATTCTATAAAAAAAATATATGACAATTATATAGGAACCAATAATTTCACTATTGAAGTCATTGGACACACGGATAGGTCTGGATCAGAACAATATAATATAACACTATCAAAGCTAAGGGCTAACTCTGTAAAAAAATATTTGAAAAGCTTAGGTATTATGGAAGAGAGAATTAGTACATTTTATTTTGGAGAAAAAAAGCCGAAAATTATAACTAAAGACGGCATAAAAGAAAAGATAAATAGAAGAGTTGAAATATTTGTAGATAAAAGTCTTAATTAATTATCAAAATAATATTTATAACCATATGATGGAACAGTTAATATAGGTTTAAAATCAGAGTCAATTTTCATTAACTTGTCTCTAATAGCTTTTATATGACTTACAATAGTGTTTTCAAAAGTATCTTCTACTACATGCTCAGTTGTAGCATGATCGTAAAGTTGAAATTTTGAAAACACTTGGTTTTTATGTTTGGCCAAGTGAAATAATATTTCAAACTCCATTTTTGTAAATTGTATATTAGTATTATTTAATTTAACAGTTCTGTCTTGATAGTTAATTTCTAATGGTGGAAGACTTATTACTTTAGTATTATTAATATTCTTATTTAGTGAATTAGAAATAAAGCTACTTAAAGACTCTAAATCATTTATAAAATCACTTTTATCAAATAAAGTAATGGCTCCAACTTCAGCTGCATTACTAATAATTAACGGATCTTCTTTTTTTTGAGATGTTAAGAAAACAAAATCCAAATCAGGTATTTTCTTTTTAATATACTTTGCTAATTTAACTCCAGCTTTAGCATCACCTCCCATATTTACATCAAAAATAACTAAATCTGGTTTAATTTTTTCTATTGATTGCAAAAAATAGTCATAATCCTGGCTCGTAAAAAGTATGTTTTCTATAATACAATTAGTTACTTTTTCTTTAAGCTCTTTAGATAAAATATCTATCCAAACTTTATCATCTTCAATTATTAAAATTTTATTCATATAAATTTACTTTTCAAAATCAATCACAATTTTACCTAAGTGCTTTCCTTCTTTCATATAAGAAAGTGCTTCAGGTAGTTTATCAAACTCATAGATAGAATCAATCACTGGTTTGGAATTTGAATGATCTAATTTTAAACATAACTCTGTAAGATCTTCTTTATTACCACATGTAATCCCTATTAATCTGGAAGATTTTGCAATTGCTCTTCCGATAGGTAATTGTGCAGTTCCACCTGATAAAACTCCTATTATACCTATAACTGCTCCAGTTTTAGATGCTTTTATAGATTGCTCTAAAGTATTACCTCCTCCTACCTCTACTATTATATCAACACCTTTTCTAGAAGTAAGTTCCTGTACTTTTTTCCACCATTCATCATGAACATTATAATTAATGACTTCATCTGCTCCAATATTTTTAGCAATGATCATTCTCTCAGGACTTGATGTAGTTGCAATGACTTTTGCATTAAAAAGCTTTGCAATTTGTATTGCAAATATAGAAACGCCACCTAAACCTTGTACTAATACTGTAGAGTCTTTTGTCACCCTTCCCTCAGTGACTATTGTCCTCCATGCTGTTACAGCGGCACAAGGTAAAGTACATGATTCTAATGATGTCCAGCCATCAGGAGCTTTTACAACTTTATCTTCATTAAAAATCATTAGTTCTTGCATTACACCATCTTCAATACCACCTAATGCAGATAATGCTGTTAAATCACTGATATTTCCAGAATTCCAATTTTTAAAAAAAGGTAAAATTACCTTGTCTCCCTTTTTAAATTTTTTTACACCTGTTCCTATTTCTTGAATAATACCGGCACCATCTGAAATAGGTACAAAAGGAGGAACCCCTCCCATTTTACCGTAACCACCTGAAATCATTATTAGGTCTCTATAATTTAAACTTGCTGCCTTAATCTTAATAAGAACATCATTTTTATTAACAATTTTAGGATTAGTTTTATCTTCTATTATTAAAGATTCTAAATTAAAGCCTTGTAATTGCCATGTTTTCATTATGCTATCCTCTCGACCTAATTAGTTATAAATAAGTTAATTTTTATAATCTTTAATTTTTTTTAAAACATCGTTCATTTCTTTTTTTGATAAAATATTTGGTTTTCCAAGTTTTATAGCTTCTGTATATTGATGACATAAGTTTTCTACTTCTTCTGCTAATTCAAAAGCTTTACCTAAATCATCTCCATAAGATACCTGTCCATGATTTGACATTAGACAAGCTCTTCGATTTTTAAGAGCTTTTATTATATTATATGATAACTCTCTAGTTCCAAAAGTTGCATATTTAGAACATTTTATATCGTCTCCACCTGCTAGCGCTACCATATAATGAAAAGCAGGAATAAATTTTCCATGCACTGACAATGAGGTAGCATATAAAGAATGAGCATGAACTATTGCATTTGCCTCTTTTTTTTCTAAATAAATATCTTGATGAAATTTCCATTCAGAAGAAGGTTTTAACCCCTTCTCATCATAAGCTCCATCTAAAGAGACAAAAACAATTTCTTTAGGTAAAAGTGTTTCATATTTTTTACCTGATGGAGTTATTAAAAAGCCTTCAATATTTTTAAATTTAGTTCTTATGGAAATATTGCCTGATCTTAAAATAGATAAATTAGTAGAGTTAAGTTTTTTTGCATATTTAATAACTTCTTTTTGTAATTTTATCATCTAAATAAACTTTTTATCCCTTCTGATGATGCCTCACATACCCCTTTATCAGTAATTAGTCTTGTTACTAACCTGGCTGGAGTAACATCAAAACCAGGATTATGACTAGAGACCATATCTGCAACTATTTTTACTGTTGTTAATGCTCCTGAAGAGTTTAAACCTGAGACATGTGTTACTTCTTTATTATCTCTTTCTTCAATATTAATTTTATTTACACCTGATTCTAAAGAAAAATCAATTGTAGATTCAGGTAGCGCAACATAAAAAGGGATATTATTATCAAAAGCACATAAAGCTTTCATATATGTTCCTATTTTATTACAAACATCTCCATTAGAAGCGGTTCTATCAGATCCTACAATACACATATCTACTTTGCCACTTTGCATTAAATGACCTCCTGCATTATCTACTATTAAAGTATTAGGAACCCCGTGTTTACTTAATTCCCATGCAGTTAATGCTGCTCCTTGAGATCTAGGCCTAGTTTCATCAACCCAGACATGGATATCAAGACCTGCATTATATGCCTTGTATATTGGCGCTAGAGCAGTTCCCCAGTCTACGCATGCTAACCACCCTGCATTACAGTGAGTTAATATATTAAAAGTCTTACCTTTAATAAATTTAGATTTTATAATTTCAAAGCCATAATCACCTATTTTAGAACATTGATTGATTGAATTACTTTCCAACTCTTTACAGAAGTTCCATAGGTAATTAGGTCTATCTTTTTCTTTAAGTTTCAAAATATTATTTAAAATTCTTTCTAAAGCCCACTTTAAATCTACTGCCGTAGGCCTAGTGCTAATTAATGAGTCATAAGCTTTTCTAATATTTAATTCTGATGAATTATCCTTAACAGCAAAAAACATTCCGTAAGAAGCTGTAACTCCTATTAATGGTGCTCCTCTTACCCACATATCTTTAATCGCTTTAACGCAATCCTTTATATTTTTTAAAGTTATATATTTTAATTCATGTGGTAAAAGTGTTTGGTCTATTATAATAACCTTAGAGTCCGATGAAGACTCTATAGCTTTTTTATGTATTCCATCAATAAGCATTAATAAACCTTAAAAATAATAAAAAATATATGACAAATACTATTATATAATTGAACGTATTAATATCATTATATATACATAGTATTAATTCTTTTTTTTCAGTTTATTAATTTATTTAAGGTTTAAAAATGATCACTAGATATAGCAGACCAGAAATGGTCGAAATATGGAGCACTTCATCAAGATTTCAAACGTGGCTAGATATAGAAAGATATGCCTGTGAAGCACAAGAAAAATTAGGAGTTATTCCTAAAGGTGTTGCTAAACAAATAGAAAAAAAAGGCAAATTTGAAATAGATAAAATAGATGAAATTGAAAAAGAAGTAAAACACGATGTTATAGCATTCCTCACCAATGTTGCAGAGCATGTTGGGCCAAAGGCAAGATTCATTCATCAAGGGATGACTTCTTCCGATGTATTAGATACTTGTTTTAATATTCAACTTAAAAATGCTAGTAAAATTCTTGACCAAGGGTTAACAAGATTATTAAAAGCACTAAAAAAAAGAGCTTTAAGTAGTAAGAATATGGTATGCATAGGAAGAAGCCATGGAATACATGCAGAACCTACTACTATGGGCTTAAAATTTGCTTATGCATATGCTGAATTTAAAAGATGCAAAGAAAGATTAGCCTTTGCAACGAATGATATTTCTACGTGTAAAATTTCAGGAGCAGTTGGTACTTTTGCAAATATTGACCCTAAAGTAGAAGAATACGTTGCCAAAAAAATGAAGTTAAATGTAGAAACTATTTCAACGCAAATATCTCCAAGAGATAGACATGCAATGTATTTTTCAGTTCTAGGCGTAATTGCAAGTAGTTTAGAAAGAGTATCTGTAGAAATACGACATTTACAAAGGACAGAAGTAAGAGAGGCAGAAGAAAAATTTAGCGAAGGACAAAAAGGAAGCTCAGCTATGCCTCATAAAAGAAACCCTGTTTTAACAGAAAATATTACTGGCTTAGCAAGGCTTGTGAGGTCATCAGTTATACCTGCTCTGGAAAATGTAGCACTTTGGCACGAAAGAGATATTTCACACTCCTCAGTGGAAAGAGTGATTGGCCCCGATGCTACTGTTACATTAGATTTTGCCATAAATAGATTAGCCGGCGTAATAGAAAACTTAGTACTTTATCCTAAAAATATGTTAAAAAATTTAAATCAATTAGGAGGATTACATTTTAGCCAAGGAGTTATGCTTGCTTTAACTCAAGCTGGAATGAGCCGCGAAGATGCGTATAGAGTGGTTCAAAAATCAGCGATGGAAGTGTGGCATAATAAGTCTGATTTTAAAGAGCTTCTATCATTAGATAAAAATGTAAATAAATACCTCAATGCTGATCAAATAGAATTGCTTTTTGATATTGATAAACATACAAAAAATATCTCTTATATATTTGATAGAGTATTTAAATAATTATTGATAATGACTAATATTTCTCCTTGCATTGAAATTTGTAAATTAACCAAAGGTATATGTATTGGGTGTGGAAGAACTATCAAACAAATATCTGAGTGGAAAAATTATAATAATAAAGAAAAGAAAAATATAATAAATAATTTAAAAACTGAATCTAATCTAAATTTTGAAGAAGATATTTAAATGTGTACATTGTTAATTTTGTATAGACCTAAAAATAAATGGCCATTAATAATTGCGGGAAACAGAGATGAAATGAAAGATAGACCATGGCTACCTCCTGGTAAACATTGGAGCAAATGTAATGAAATTATTGCGGGAAAAGACTTAACAGCTGGCGGTAGTTGGTTAGGAATAAATACTAATGGACTAGTAGCAACAATATTAAATAGAACAAATAGCTTAGGGCCAGATATTGAAAAAAATAGTAGAGGCAAGATAATAATAGATATTCTAAAGAATAATACCTTAGATGCAGCCTTAAATTATATTAAATTATTAGATAGCACAAAATGGAAACCTTTTAATTTATTTCTAGCTAATAATAAAAAAGCGTATTGGATAAAGAGTTCTGATAAAGATGAGCTTTCGATAAATATTATTCCTGAAGGAAAACATTTTTTAGATAGCTATGATATAAATAGTAATCAATCAGAAAGGTATCTTTATAATTATAATAGATTTAAGGTATTAAATGATCCAAATCCAGATTCACTAGAATGGAAAGAATGGATAAACCTCTTAGCTGAAAAATCTTATCCTAAGGACAAACCTTTTGCAGCCATGAATATAATTAATAAAAACTATGGAACTTTATCATCTGCAATAATAGCATTACCCTCTGATCAGGAGTTAAATAATAATACTAAACCTTTATTTTTATTTAGTGATATATCTCCTGATAATAATAAATTTTATAATATCAATACTTGTTAGTAATTCACTGTTCTAGTAATAATAAATAATATATAATTAAATTAATTCAAAAGGTTAATATGTCAGAAGATAAAAGAAAAAAAATATATGAAGGTAAGGCTAAAATCCTTTATAAAGGTCCACAGCCTAATACTATTATTCAATACTTTAAAGATGATGCTACAGCATTTAATAATAAAAAATTTGCTGTTATCAATGGAAAAGGTGTTTTAAATAATAGAATTTCTGCATTTCTAATGGAAAAAATTAAAGAGATAGGCATCCCTACTCATTTTATTAAACGTTTAAACATGAGAGAACAATTAGTACATTCTGTAGATATTATACCTATAGAAGTAGTGATAAGAAATGTTGCAGCAGGTTCCATTTGCAAAAGATTTGGACTAAAAGAAGGAGAATCTCTTCCTAGAGCAATAGTTGAATATTATTATAAATCTGATGAATTAAACGACCCATTAGTTTCAGATGAGCATATAACTGCATTTGAATGGGCAAATTCTAACGAGTTAGAAGATATATTCAATATGGCATTAAGAATTAATGACTTTCTATTAGGTGTTTTTTCTAGCATAGGTATAAAAGTAATAGATTTTAAATTAGAATTTGGAAGGTTTTACAAAGAAGAAAATGTAGAAATTATTTTAGCTGATGAATTAAGTCCAGACAATTTTAGACTATGGGACAATAAAACCAATAAAAAGTTAGATAAAGATAGGTTTAGAGAAGATTTAGGCGATTTGGAGCAGGCATATCAAGAAGTTGCTGAAAGATTAGGTGTATTAGAAAATTAAATTAAAGGATAATCATGAAAGTACAAGTCCATACAACTTTAAAAGAAGGCGTATTAGACCCTCAAGGCAAAGCTGTAGAATCTGCCTTAGATAATTTAGGATTTACTGGTATAAAAAAAATAAGACAAGGGAAACTCTTTGATATTGATTTAGACACTGACAATAAGGAAGAGGCAGAAAAACTTACTAAAGAAATTTGTAAAGTACTACTAGCAAATATGGTAATAGAAGATTATACAATAATTTTACCAAGTAATTAATTTAATAAAGAAGATTTATAATTAGATGAAATCAAATATAATTGTATTTCCCGGTTCAAATTGCGATAGAGATATATATACAGCAATAAATAATATTACAGGTCAAGCTCCTAAAATGGTGTGGCATAAAGAAACATCAATAGAAAGTACCAATCTCATTGTTTTACCAGGAGGTTTTTCACATGGAGATTATTTAAGGTCTGGTTCTATAGCTTCTAGAGCACCTATTATGGAAGATATAATTAAAAAAGCAAAGAATGGAACACCTGTACTTGGAATATGTAATGGTTTTCAAATTTTAACAGAATGTGGATTGTTGCCTGGCGCTTTAATGAGGAACAATAAAATGAGCTTTATATGTAAATATACATATTTAATTTCTAATAGTGAAAATAATTGGATAAATAAGGAACAAGTTGGAAAAGTTATTTCTCTGCCAGTTGCTCATCATGATGGTAATTATTATGCAAGTGAACCTATTATAGAAGAGCTTGTTAAAGAGAATAGAATTACTTACCAATATTGCTCAGATAAAGGTCTTATTGAAGAAAACTATAATATTAATGGTTCTGTGCATAATATAGCAGGTATAATAAACAAAATGGGAAATGTATTAGGTATGATGCCCCATCCAGAAAGAGCAATAGATGCCAAATTAGGTGGTAATGATGGTATAAATTTTTTTAAAAACTTCTTTGAAAAATTAGGGTAAGGTTAATGACTACGGTTGAACAAGCTATAGAATTAGGACTTAGTAAAGATGAATACAATCAAACAATTAAATATATGGATAGAATACCTAATATAACAGAATTAGGCATATTCTCAGCAATGTGGAGTGAACACTGCTCTTATAAGTCTTCACGAAAATGGCTTAAGACTCTACCTACCGAAGCTCCTTGGGTGATACAGGGACCAGGTGAAAATGCAGGTATAATAGATATTGGTAATGGATTAGCAGCAGTTTTTAAAATGGAAAGTCATAATCATCCGTCATTTATAGAGCCTTATCAGGGAGCTGCCACAGGTGTAGGAGGCATAATGAGAGATGTTTTTACTATGGGAGCAAGACCTGTAGCTAATTTAAATTGCCTGAGATTTGGAAGCCCTGATCATCATAAAACTAAACACTTATTATCAGGAGTAGTTGCTGGTATAGGTGGTTATGGTAATTGTATGGGAGTTCCAACAATAGGAGGAGAGTGTACTTTTGATAGAGGGTATAACGGTAATATATTAGTAAATGCAATGACTGTCGGTATTGTTAAAAAAGATAAAATATTTTATGCTAAAGCTGGATCTCCTGGAAGTCCTGTCGTTTATGTAGGAGCAAAAACTGGAAGAGATGGAATACATGGTGCATCTATGGCTTCCGCTGCATTTGATGCAGATTCTGAGAGTAAAAGACCAACAGTACAAGTTGGAGACCCTTTTACTGAAAAACTTTTATTGGAAGCTTGTCTTGAATTAATGGCAACTGATTGTATTATTGGAATTCAAGATATGGGCGCTGCAGGCTTGACTTCTTCAGCTGTAGAAATGGCAGCAAAAGATAATAATGGAATAGAAATAAATTTAGATAAAGTTCCAGTTAGAGAAACAAAAATGACTCCATTTGAAATCATGCTTTCTGAAAGCCAAGAAAGAATGTTAATGGTTATAAAACCTGGATCAGAGGAAAAAGCAGAAAAAATATTTAAAAAATGGGAATTAGATTTTAGTATTATTGGTAAGGTTACAGATACTAAAAATATAGTTCTTACAGAAAATAATATTATTGTTGCTGATATGCCCCTTGAACCACTGGCAAATGGGCTAATATATGATAGGCCATATGAAGAGAAAGTTAATGATAAAATAGTCAATATACCAAATGATAGTGACTGTATTGATAGTCTTCAGAAACTTATAAGTAATCATGATTTATGCTCAAGAAAATGGATATGGGAACAATATGATCATATGGTAATGGGAGATACTATAGGTATGCCAGGATCCGAGTCAGGAGTAGTCCGTATTCATGGAATTGATAATCAGGCATTAGCCATAACTACTGATTGCACACCAAGGTATTGTGAAGCAAACGCTAATTTAGGAGGTATGCAGGCGGTTGCTGAATGCTTCAGAAACTTATGTTCAGTTGGTGCTTTACCATTGGCTGTTACAGATTGTTTAAACTTTGGTAATCCTGAGAATAGTCAAGTAATGGGTCAAATCGTATCAGCAATAAATGGAATTTCTTCTGCTTGCAAAGCTTTATCTATGCCAGTAGTTGCAGGAAATGTAAGCCTTTATAATGAGACTAAAGGTAAAAGTATTCCGCCAACTCCTCAAATTGGCGCTGTAGGATTAATTAAAGATACAGAAAAACAATTAACTAATATTATTAATAAAAATAATAACCAAGATATATTAATAATAGGAGAAACTACGGGTCATTTAGAATGTTCTATTTATGCTAAAGAAATAGAAAAAATAGAAAAAGGTCAACCTCCGATGGTAAACCTTGAAGAAGAATTAAATAATGGAAAGTTTATTTTAAATTTGGCTGAACAAAAATTAATAAATATATGTAAAGATATTTCAGATGGAGGACTTGCTATAGCCTTAGCAGAAATTTGTATCATGAGTAATTTAGGTTGTGAAATACAAAAACCAGAAAATATAAATATTAATTCATGGTTATATGGAGAAGATCAAGGAAGATATATTATTATAAGTGAAAAAAATAAGACTAAAAATATAATTAATGAAGCAAAGAAAAATAATATTTATATATCCATTATAGGAAATATTAAAGAAAAAAGCTTTGCTGTAATGAATAATAACAATAAACAAGAAATATCTATTGAAAATTTATCTAATTTAAGAAATAATTGGTTTAATAATTATTTTAAAAAATAATAATAGGGGTATAATTTATTATGGCTATGAGTGCTGATGAAATAGAAACGATGATAAAGGAAGCTTTACCTAACTCTGAAGTAGTTATAGAAGATCTAAGGGGTGATGGAGACCATTACTCTGCTCACGTTAAATCAGAACTTTTTAATGGAAAATCAAAAATTCAACAACATCAAATGGTTTATAAAGCGTTAAAAGGTAAAATGGGTGAGCAATTACACGCTTTAGCATTAAAAACAAGCTCCAATTAATAAAATTTAATCTATAAAGGAAAAATAATGTCAGATTTAGATGAAAGCGTAAAAAGTAGAATTGAAAAAGAAATAAATAGTAATGATGTAGTTTTATTTATGAAAGGCACACCAGTATTTCCTCAATGTGGTTTCTCTTCTATGGTATCTCAAGTCTTAAACCATATAGGTGTTGAATTTAAAGGCGTTGATGTATTAGCTGAAGCTACACTAAGAAATGGTATTAAAGCTTTTAGTGATTGGCCAACAATTCCTCAGCTATATTATAAAGGTGAGTTTGTCGGCGGCTGTGATATAGTTAAAGAAATGTATGAAAATGGTGAATTACAAGAGCTATTTGATAATAAATAGTTTTATAATTATAGATTTAAAAAAAATAAAGAGCTATTAAATTTATAATAGCTCTTTAAATAAATATATATTTTTATTATCTTGAGTAAAACTCAACAACTAAATTTGGTTCCATTTCAACTGGATAAGGCACATCTGATAAAACTGGTATTCTGTTAAATGTACCTTCTAGTTTCTCTAAGTTAGCACTGATATAATCAGGAACTTCTCTTAATAGACCTTGTGTAGCCTCCACTACTAATGGATGCTCTTTTGATGAATCTTTAATTGAAATAACATCTCCTATAGAACACATGTATGATCTGATATTTACTCTTTTACCATTAACTCTAACATGGCCATGATTAATTAACTGCCTTGATGAAAAAATCGTTGGAACTAGGTTTAATCTATAAACTACAGCATCTAGTCTTCGCTCTAATAAACCAATTAATTGCTCACCAGTATCACCTCTTAAAGAATCTGCACTCTTATAATAATTTCTAAATTGTTTTTCAGACAGGTTGCCATAATAACCCTTTAATTTCTGTTTCGCTTTAAGTTGTATACCAAAATCAGAAGTTTTACCTCTTCTATTTTGACCATGTTGACCTGGACCATATTCTCTTTTATTAAAAGGGCTTTTTGGTCTACCCCATAAGTTACAACCTAATCTTCTATCTATCTTATAATGTGGCTCACTTCTCTTACTCATACTTATATTTTCCTATTTATATAAAATAATAAATTATTTAATAATTCTAGAGAACTATACAGTTGAATTAAATACTGTCAACTCCCATCTTATGTTTTAAACTCTAGTAATACTAGTTATTATTCCATGTAACATATTTAGCTCTTGAAGCGTTAAGTTATTTCTTCTAAAAATTGCTTCAATATGATTAATCATAGCTTTTTTTCTCTCTTCAGGATTAAAGAAATTTGTTTCTTCTAATAAATCTAATAGTCTTTGAATAAAATAAGTTAATTCAGATTTTGTAGCCATTTCTTTATCTTTAAAAGCCGGCTCTGTAGAGGCCATATTAACTTTATTTCTTTCCATAAACCATTGGTAACAAACAGTTAAAACTGACATAGACAAATTTATGGAAGAAAAATTTTTGTTAGTATTAATATTAATTATAGCATCAGCCTTAACTAAATCTTTATTACTTAATCCAGATTTTTCACCTCCAAACATTATACCAGTTTTTAATCCACTATTTTCGACTTGTACAACATTAAAAATTGCCTTTGTAGTGTCATAGACTGGCTTATTCATATCTCTATGCCTTGCTGATGTTGCTAGCAAATATGAAATATCCTTAGTTGCCTCATTTAAACTATTATACAGATTAACATTGAAATTTTTATCTTCTAAAGCCCCCGCTGATAAAGCATTTGCAGCAGGGTTAGGCCAGCTATCTCTTGGATTAACTAAACGCAGAGTATTTACATTAAAATTTAGCATAGCACGGCAGGCCGAACCTATATTTTCTCCTAATTGAGGTTCTACTAAAATTATAATTGGAGATAACATATTAATAAGTTTTCTATTTAAAGCTTACTTATCTCTAAGAAAAGCATTTGTTATAGGGTATCTTCTTTCCTTACCAAACGATCTTGCAGTAAGCTTAACACCAGGAGGTGACTGTCTTCTTTTGTATTCAGATAATAATAATAATTTATTTATTCTATATACTAATTTTTTTTCATGACCAAGTTTGATAATAGAATCTAAGGAAGCCTCTTCTTCTATGATTTTTTTTAAAATTTCGTCTAATATTTCATATGGAGGAAGACTATCTTGATCTTTTTGGTTTAAGTTTAATTCTGCAGAAGGTTCTTTTTCTATACTATTTACAGGCACTGATGGGCCATTAATACCTAAGAACAAAGAATTATAGTTATTATTCCTCCATTTAGACATTGCATAAACATCCATTTTATAAGCGTCTTTTAAAGGCGAAAAACCTCCATTCATGTCTCCATAGATAGTGGTATACCCTACACTAATTTCACTTTTATTGCCTGTTGAGATAACCATGTCACCAAATTTATTTGATACAGCCATAAGGATAACACCTCTAATTCTTGACTGAATATTCTCTTCTGTTAAATCACTAGGTAAACCAGCAAAGAGTTCCTCCAAATCATTTAAAAAGCTCTTATTAACATTCTCTATATTTACTGTATCCACTTTAATATTTAGTAGCTTTCCTGTCTCCTCAGCATCATCTAATGAGCCTTTAGAAGAGTATTTTGAAGGCATTCTTATACCTCGCACTTTATCACATCCTAATGCATCTACAGCAATAGCAGCTGCTAAAGCAGAATCAATACCTCCAGATAATCCTAATAATACTCCTTTAAAATTATTTTTTATAACGTAATCTCTCAAACCTAATACCATTGCATTATATTTAGATTCTAATCCAGCTGATATTGCATTAACCTTAGAACCAAGTATATTAATTAAACCACTGTTATCTTTAATTAATTCAACAAAATTATTTTCTTCAACCCACAAAGAGCTTTGTAGACATAATTTTGAATTTTTATCTAAAGCAAAAGACCCTCCATCAAAAACGAGTTCATCTTGACCTCCAATTTGATTAACATAGATTAAAGGTAATTTTGTTTCTACCACTCTAGATACAGCTACAGAAATTCTTTCATCTTCCTTATTTTGATCAAAAGGAGAGCCATTAATTACTATTAATATTTGAGCTCCAGATTCTTGTAAACTTTCAGCTACATCAGGAAACCACATATCTTCACAAATCATCAAACCTAATCTAATACCTTTAAAAGAAATAGGACCGCTAACTCTCTCAGAATCAAAAACTCTTGCTTCATCAAAAACACCATAATTTGGCAAATGATATTTATCCACAATAGAAATATCTCCATTATCTATCAGAGCTGCAGAGTTTTTTAATTTTCCATTATCATTTCTAGGATAACCTACTATTATGGCTGGCCCCCCATCTTTTGACAATGGTATTAATTTTTTTATTACATTTTCAACAGAGGCTATGAATGACTTTCTTAAAATTAAATCCTCAGGAGGGTATCCTGTAAGTGATAACTCAGAGAAGATACATAAATCACCACCATTACGTTTAACTTCTTCTCGTGCAGTAATTATTTTCTCTAGATTTTTATTTAGATTACCTACATGAAAATTAAGCTGACACAAATATATTTTTAAATTACTTTTCAAATAAATCTCCATTAAAATTATTATTTATTTGTTTTAATTACTAGGTAATAAAAATTCACGTCCTATTTTAACCCTTTTAACGCCATCATATTCTATAATATCAGCTGTAGCATATGTTTCTGACCAACTATCAGGTATATAAGAACCTGTGCCAATAATATCTATTGGCGCACCTACACTAGCCATAAGCTTACATTTTTCAGGACTAAAGCCACTAGAAGCAACTATTCTAACCTTATTCCATCCTTTGCTATCTAAAGCTAACCTTAAATGCCATATTGCTGCAGCGCTTACTCCTGTTCCAACTAACCATTTTAATTCTTGCTCAGTTCTAAAAGTACGAATAGCATGAGATGCATTTTTATCTAATAATTCATATGATTTTGCAGTATCTAAGCCTTCTATAAATCTTCCTCCATGAGTATCTACCCTAAGAGATAGTTTTCCATTAATAGCTAAGCTGTTCATGGCTTCGCATACCTCTAGAGCATCAGAAATCTCCTTGCCGAAGTAATCAACTAATACTGTTAAAGGACTATTTGGGTATGTATTTGCAAACATAATTGCTGCTTTAACTGTTGAACCTGCATAACCAACTAAAGCATGAGGCATAGTACCCATTCCATGCTTTTTTCCAAAAAAATGTGAAGTTATATCATTAGCACTACCTATAAACCCAATAGCGCCCTGCTCCTTTTGTGCTTTTTTAGACCCTACAGAAGCACCATAAGCCATAAGTTCTTGCATTTCTGCTCCCGCACAGTGCCTAGCATCCATCGCGATAAAACCTACTTTTGGTAAATCACTCGCCATTCCAAAGGTATTATAAGCTGCTACACATGCCCCTCCTAATTTTTGAAGATATAATGTTTCTAAGTCTGTTAAAACACTTAATTTTCCAGATATGTACATTAGAACTTCACCAGCACCTACCCATGCTCCTTCTATGAAGCATTCTTTTATATTTAATTTATGACCCCTGGAAGTAACTACAGATGATATCCAGTCCATTGCAATTTTAGGACAGTAAATTACTGGCCTGCGCATAAATACTGCATAAGTAACATCAACATCACCATGTTTTTCAACAACTTTTTTAGTTAATTTGAAATAATGATCAGTTCTTAATTCTATATCAGCTTCAAAATCAGACAAAATTCTTCCATTTTTAATAAGAATTATATAAAACACTTTATTTGAAAAAACTATACTTTATCTTGTTATCTGTTAATAGTTAATTTTTTCATAAATATTAATTGGGAGATATTTATATATGAAAAATATCGCTTTATTAATTTCAACTTTTTTCTTATTTAATATAAATTTTAGCTTTGCTCAAATTGCTGGGAATATAGAAGATAGACTAGAAGAGTCTTTGATTACAGAGTATTTTCCTAACTACTCTAAAATTAAAAATAATGATAATGATTCAAGAATTATAGAAGTTTTAAACAATGAAATTATCATAGGCTATATATATTCTACTTGGGATATGGTCAAATCCTTAGGCTACGATAGGTCTCCATATGAAATAATTATAGGGCTAAATTCTTCGGGAACAATAGCAGGGGCAAAATTAACGTATCATAATGAGCCTCTTTTTGAACACGATGTAAGTGAAGATGACCTGCTAAATTATGTTGAAAGAACTAAGAATATCAGTATTACTAATGGTATGGCAAAATCATCAAGAGATAAGCCTATTAGACCAGATACTGTTCATAGAGGTACAATATCCTCAAATCTAATGCACCAAGCAATTTTTAAATCATCAAGAAATGCAGCGTTATCTGTTGGTTTATTTGAAGATAAAGAAATGAACAGACTAGACTACTTAAAGGAAGTAAATTTTAATTGGGAACAATTAATTAAAAAAAAATATGTGTTATATAGAAACAATTATATTTCAGAACATTTAAATAAATATAACAACAAAAGTAAAATAATAAAAAATGCAGAAATAGCTATTACATTAATCACTCCTAGAGCCATTGGTTATAATGTATTAAAGAAAAATCGTCATGATAAATACATGGCAGGTTTAAATAGTAAAGATCACGCAATCTTAATAGCTGGAAATGGCTATTCTTTTAAAGGTGACAAATGGAGGTATAGTAAAAAATTTGATAGGATAAGAATTGTTCAAGGAGAAACTATAATAAAATTTAAAGCAGATGACCATACAAGATTATCTAAAATTCAAGCTAAAAACTCTCCCGTATTTAAAGAAGTATCTATATTTAAAATTGATTCTAAATATAATTTTGACCCAACTAAAGCTTGGTATTTAGAATTAATAGACATTAATTATGAAGAAGAAAATATCCAAAGCATTATCATTCCATATATTATAACTGATGAGCTAATAATTAAAAAAATTACAGAATTGCCTATGTGGACAAAAATTTGGCTAGATTCTAAATTTAGAATATTAATTTTGTGCTCCGCATTGTTAATTTTGACCTGTATTACCATTTTTCAAGATAGAATTAGTAAATACAGAAAAATATTTAGGGTTATTAGAGTGTCTTATTTATCATTTACTTTAATCTGGATTGGATGGTATGCCGGAGCACAATTATCAATTTTTAATATTTTATCTATAATAAGAATACCCGTAACTGGTGCAGACTTAAATTATTTTTTAATAGATCCTTTAATATTTATTATATTATCCTTCACGATAATTTCTGCTTTAATATTAGGAAGAGGATTATTTTGCGGCTGGCTATGTCCTTTCGGAGCATTGCAAGAGTTAATTGGATGGATTGCTAAAAACTTAGGTATAAAGAAAAAAGAAATTTCAGAAAAATATTATACTAAATTATGGACTATAAAATATTTTATTCTAGTTACTATTATTGGTATGTCATTTATATCTATGGAAACTGCTTCTTCATTAGCTGAAGTAGAGCCTTTTAAAACAGCTATAATGAGACATTTTAACCGGGGTATACCTTATGTTAGTTATGCTGTTGCTCTTTTATGTTTAAGTGCTTTTATGGAAAGAGGTTTTTGTAGGTTTGTTTGTCCTTTGGGTGCTGGTTTAGCAGTAATTGGAAAATTAAGAATTACTGATAATCTTAAAAGAAGAGAGGAGTGTGGAAGCCCTTGTAATTTATGCTCAACGTCTTGTCCGGTAAATGCTATTCCTTCCAAAGGAAAAGATAAGGGAAAAATTATTATGAGTGAATGTTTTAGATGTTTAGATTGTCAATTAGAATATGTAGATACTAAAAGATGTCCTCCTTTAGTTAAAATAGAAAAATTTAAAGTTAGAGCAGTCTAATATGCAAAACATTATAACAAGAAGAAATATTATTAAAATAACTGCAAGTGCGATTAGTATGCTTCCATATACTAGTTTTGCTAATAAAAATATATATAATTATCACTGGAAAGGCTCGGCACTAGGTAACCCAATAGAGTTGAAAGTTTATACTAAAAATAAAAATCATTTAGAAAGAATTATAACAATAGTTAGTTCAGAAATAGACAGATTAGATAAAATTTTTTATCTACAAAATGCCTCCAGTAAAATTAATTTGCTAAATAAAGAAAAAATTATTCATAATCCAGGCTCAGAATTATTAAATGCGATAAACATTTCTGAAAATTTTTTTAATATTAGTAAAGGGTCATTTGATATAACTGTACAACCTATATGGAATTCATATTCTTCTGGAAAAAATCTTATTTCAGATGGTATAGGGTTTAATAATATTGATGTTTCCAAAAATAAAATAGTATTATTAAATAAAAATACAGAGATAACACTCAATGCTTTAGCACAAGGAATATTAACTGATAGAGTCCATGAAATTTTATTAAATTCAGGAA
>ERZ651776.959-NODE-959-length-37116-cov-10.360944_pt1 | contig 37116 bp, 32 predicted proteins | sample MGYA00514761_ERZ651776 | MGnify/ENA metagenome assembly ERZ651776
CAGCGTGCGACGCAGCCGTTGTAGCGTCATCTGGAGCACCTTGCCGACAGAACAACGCTTTCTTTGAATGCGGGCAAGGTGCTGCGCTAACGCCCTGTGGTGAACCGCCTGCCGGAAACAAGGAAGATGATCAGGGGTGCTTACAAGACGTGCTTTTATAAGATCGTGCCGTCTAAATAAAACCATTGACCCTGCTCCCGGACAAACGCACTGCGCTCATGCATTTTATAGGCTTTGCCTTGCTGCTTAAACGTTGCGATAAATTCAACCTCGCCCGATGCATCGGCTGCGCCGCCTCGGCTCTTAATCACCTTGAGGCCAATCCAATGGGTCAAGTCGTCAAACGGCACTGTCTTGGGGCGAGTTGATGGATGCCAACTCGCGATTAAAAACGAGGCATTGCGTTGCACGTAAGCGGTATATCGCGCGCGCATAAGGCGCTCACAGGTTTCGGCTGATTGGTGCCCCGATAGAAGGGTGGCGCAACAGGCCTCGGCGACAGTGGGTTGGCCACAAGGACAGTTAGACACCGAGCACCTCAAAATGAATTCAGCCATGCAAGTCTCGCAGCTTTGAACGAATTTGACGAATGCGCGCCAGCAGACCCTCAGGGCTCGGTTGTCCTCGCTGACGCCGCCAGCGATTGATGCCTTGATTCTGAGCATTGGCAAACCAGTAATGAGCCTGATTTAATCAAGGTCTTGAATATTGAGGTTTTTGTGATGCATCCATTGATACTTTACGGCGTGCCATTTTCACAGCCGGTTCGCGCAGTGATGTGGTTACTGCTATTGAAAAAAATGCCCTTCGATTTGGTCCTAACCAATCCAGGCTCTAAAGGCGATAACGGTAGCCGGCACCCGGCGTTTTTGGCGAAGAACCTGGCTGGCACGATTCCCTGTCTTGAAGAGCGCGAGACTGGATTTACGCTCGGTGAGGCCCACGCCATCATGACTTATTTAGCGCGAACCCATGGCTGGGAAGACGTCTATCCGAGCGCGCCCAAGGCCCAGGCGCGAATTGATGCCTATCTGCACTATCATCATCGAAACCTTCGAGAGGCCTCGGTGGGCTTGGTGGCCCCTGCGATTCGTAAAGATCTGAACATCCCTGATGTCGTTCAACAGGGCGCGCGTAAAACGCTGAGCGCGGCGCTGACGGCCATCGATCAGTCATCGCTGGCTGAGCACGCGTATTTGTGCGGCGACTCGGTGACGCTTGCTGACCTTGCGGCCTATGTGGAGATCGGCCAGCTGCAGCCGCAATTCACCAATGTGTTCGATTTTAGTCCCTACCGCAATGTGCAGCACTGGTTGACCAGGATGCAACAAGTGGCAGGTCATGATGCGGTGCATGTCGTGCTTGCCGAGCTTGGCGATATTAGCCAGGCGGCCCCCGATATGGATCAAATCCGCGCGGCGAATATCAAAGCGCTGCAAGCTTTAAAATCAACAATGAGCTCGCTTTAAGGTAAGCGGGGTGTTCGGTGTGCTCGAAAAAGCAAGCGCGCGGTTGGCAGTAAATGACGAGGGACTAACTTCCGGTAGGATGCGGCAACGGATTTGGGTGACTTTGCGGGTCGTTGGACGGCGGTGAGAGGCGCCCACGATCAGCAAACCGCGGTTGAGCAGGCAGATTCTGAGGGTTAAGGTGACTCAAGAGAATTCAAATCTGGATACGTACTGGTTCGATGCTGCTCGGATTGGTCATCTGGTCGTGCGCCAAATCTAGGCTAGGCAATCTTTTTTAAGGAGTCGCGATGATGAAGCAACAGGCTGATTGGGGGCCAATATGGGCCGTTCAGCGCGTCGTATTCCAGCAGTATTTTAAGCTCGATGGCCGAGCGACGCGCGCCGAGTACTGGTGGTTTCTGGGCGCGTACCTCATTGTCGCCCTATCGCTGGGCATTATCGTGGGCCTTTTGGGTCAGGCCTTTCAATTTTCCGCAGAGCCTGTCGCGCTCATCGTCTCTTGTACCTTGGCGGCCGGTTGTTTCCCGGCGTTACTTGCGCTGTGGGTCCGTCGGTGCCTTGATTTAGGGCGGTCAAAGACGGAAGGTATCCTAACGTTTCTTGGGCTGTTTTTGATGTCGCTACTGGCGCCAATCGCCTCTGGCGGATTGGTGGTTGAACTGCCGGCATTGCTTGGTCAAGTTTGTGATGGGTTGTTTTTACTGGGCTCTGGTTACTCACTGTATGTTGGCTTCTGGCCTGGACAAAAAACATGAAAACGATGTTGGGCGGACAAGGATTAACCGTGACGAGCCTGATGCGCCAGGCTGCTGCCTACAACGCAGATCGAATCGCCGTGATACATGGCTCGCAGCGAATCACTTTTCGGCAGGCCTGGCACCGCGGCGTTCAGATGGCCAATTGGTTGCTCGGTCTGGGTCTGAGCCCCGGCGATAGAGTGGGGGTGCTCGAAGATAACAGTATCGAAGCGCAGGATTTTTTCTTGGGCAGTGCCATCGCGGGCATCGTTCGCGTGCCGCTCTATGCCCGTAACGCAATCGAAAGCCACGCCCACATGCTGTCGCATACGGGTTGCCGGGCAGTCATTGTGGCCGCGACCTATCGCGACGAAATTCGGCAGGTCGCGCCGCTTGTGGCAACCCTTGAACACATCCTGATCCGGGATGAGACCTATGAGGCAAGCCTTTCTTCGTGCTCAGCGGTTGACCCGATGATTGCGATTGCACCAGAGGATTGGTGCATCATTCGCCACACGGGCGGCACCACGGGTAAGGCCAAAGGCGTGGCTTACAGTCACCGCAGCTGGTTGGCTGCGGGCCGCGATTGGTTTTATAACTTCCCGCCCATGCAAGCAGGGGAAGTTTGTTTACATGTTGGACCGATTTCCCATGGCAGCGGTTATCTGTATACCCCAACCTGGTTAGCGGGCGGGGTTAATGTGTTGCTCGATCACTTTGACCCTGAAGAGACGCTCCAGGTACTGCAAGACGAGCGGGTTGGTTACCTGTTTGTTGTGCCGGCAATGCTCAGCGCTTTGGCGAATCACCCCAAGGCTGCGGCTGGCGCGTTTGAGCACCTGAAAGTGATGCAAGTCGGCGGCGCGCCCATCGCCGATCATACCGCGCATCTTGCGCGCGCCGTATTTGGCGATGTCCTGTATCAAGGTTATGGCCAAACAGAAGCGGTACCGGTTTGTATGATGGGGCCGAAAGAATGGTTTTCCGAGGTCGAGGGCTCAAATCCATTACGATCTGCCGGGCGCGCGTTGCCCTATGCACGACTTGAAATTCGGGATCCGGAGAATACTGACGTGGCCCTGGCCTTGGACGAGGAAGGCGAAATCGCCATTTTATGTGATGGCCAAATGCTCGGGTTTTGGGAAAATGAAGCGTCAACTCGGGAGCGCATGACTTCCGATGGGTTTGTTTTAACCGGTGATATCGGACGATTGGATCGCAATGGCTACTTGTATGTGCTGGATCGAAAAGACGACATGATTATTTCTGGTGGGTTTAATATTTGGCCGGCGGAGCTTGAAAACGTTCTGCTAAACCATCCGGAGGTGCTCGAAGTGGCGGTGTATGCGATCCCGGATGCCCGTTGGGGCGAGACCCCGGCTGCGACCTGTGTCATTGAACAAGGCGCACGCGTGACAGCGGGGGATTTGATTGCCTTGTGCGCCAAAACGCTTGGCTCGTATAAAAAACCAACGCAGATTTATTTTCAGACGGAGGCGCTACCAAAAAGCCCGGTGGGGAAAGTGCAGCGTAAGGTCTTGCGTGAACCCCACTGGCAGGGTCAAGATCGTCGGGTATCGGGCAATTAAGCGCTATATCTATCCAGCTTGGCCTGATAGATTTAAAGTCAGCCGGTGAGGATACTCTCGGTGAAGGCATCGCAAAAGAGAGACATTGCAAAAGCGAATTGAGCTTAGGTAAAGAACAAAAAAGGAGCAGGTCATGGGGTTAGATTTAGCGACAATGGAAAAAATAACGGCCGACGTTCAAATGAACGATCTGCAATGGGTCGAGGTTGGCGAAGGCTCGTATTTTAAAGTTCTGACGGTTCATGAACCGACAAATACAGTGGCTTTTGGTTACAAGATGGACCCCGGTGCGCCAGATTTTCCATCGCACTTTCATATTTGTCGCGCCATGGCCTGGACGGTTAAGGGTTGGTACGGTTATCGCGAATCAGAAAAGCCCGAAGAGAGCCGAATCACGACCGGGATGTTTTCCTATGAGGCGGCTGGTTCTTTCCACACGCCCTTCAGTGATTGCCCAGAAGGGTTTCAAACCGTTGGGATTTTTGAAGGTGATACAGAAATTTTGCTGCAAAACCATGCTGAGGCTGATCCCAGTTCTGAGCGGATCGGTGATCTAACGGTTGGCGATTTTATTGGTTGGGCGAGCGGGGCGACGCACATAGTACACCGCGATGGCACGATTACAGGCAGCCCAACCTTCAAATACGATTTCACCAGTGGTGTGAATGCGTTTAAGGTCTAGTTGTCAGCGCCGAACGCTGTGATGACGCGGTCGATTAGAGGCACCGCTTGTGGTGGCGATACTGCTGACCGGGCCAGATTACAAAAAAATCAATAGGTAGTTGTGATGAGTGAGCTGCAGGTAGATGCCGATTCGGCATTGTTAGAAACGGTGCTATACAGTTCGAGAGCCATGCGTCGACTTGAACCGAAGCCCGTACCAGAGGCGTTGCTACTGAAGCTGATTGATGCGGCGAATCAAGCGCCGAGTGGTTCTAATGCCCAGCAAACCCGTTGGATTGTGGTGCGAGACCCGGGTCAAAAGCAGAAGCTGGCAGATCTAAACCGGTTGCATGGCGCGCCTTATATTCAATCGGAAGTGGATCAGCCTAGAGACGCCAAGCATAAGCGGCTGGTCGATGCGGTGGTTTGGCAGATGGACCATATGCATGAAGCGCCGGCCTTGATTGTTGCCTGTTACGACTATGATGAACCGGTCTCAGGCGGTGAGGTTTATCGTAAGGCGGGATCCGTTTGGCCAGGCATTCAGAATCTATTGCTCATGGCACGTTCCTTAGGCCTGGGTGCTGCCCCGACCACCTTAGCCCTGCGAGACCAAGCGTTGGTCCGTGCAGCACTTGATTTGCCGGAAACCTTTGCGGCGCTGTGCATGATTCCGGTTGGTTATCCTTCGGGACGATTTGGACCGGTCACCAGAAAACCGCTGTCAACGATTATGCGCTTCGACCGTTGGTCTGAATAACGCGTTGCGTTGGCCCGTCGCTCAATGGGCTTCTACCGATAGCAGTACACGCTCGCGGCGCTGATCGACCGCTCGGGTTAGACCGTGTTTGACCCTAGGGTAGGACGTTTGGTAGTTTTTTTGGCGCGACGAGGATTCGAAGAAACCGTAAGAACGCAAGGAAACCAGATGAATTCTAGATGCTTCCAAACCCTTAAGCCTTTCTGCCTTTTAAAAGTATTAGGATTGAGCCTGCTTTTCATTGCGGTGAGTCAAGGCAGGGCTGATCCGCTGCCAAGTGATATTTTTGGCGCCCTGCCGATGCTTAAAAACGTGCAATTGTCCCCAGATGGTTCGAAGGTTGCGGCGTTGGGTATGCAAAAAGGGCGTCCAGTTTTGGTTGTCACTGAATTTGGAACTCAAAAATTTGAGACCGTCGCGCGTTTAAAAAATGATTTCGATCGACTCGATTGGCTGGAGTGGGCGAATAATGATCGGCTGATCTTCGGAAGTTCGTCCCCCTTATTGATACAGGGCCGTGCTGTTCGAGTTCAAATGCTGGGATCGATGAATGCCGATGGCAGTGATTTTAAAGTTTTAGAAAATAAAGCGCTGTACCAAAAAAGTAGTTTTGGTCAGGCGAGCTACAGTTATTTACATGCCTTGCCGGATGAGCCTAAAACGGTTTTGTTAGGGGCTTACGACCGGCGGGATCGGGCCTATAGTATTTTCAGAACCAACCTCTATGACAGCACTTTCGTGAAGGTCTTTGGGGGAGATGCCGACAGCGCAATGGCAGTGCCGGATGCGGATGGTCGGCTGCTGTATGCCAGTAAAATCGAGGACAGCATTGCGACCGTCCTTTATCGCGACAGCGAGTCGGGCCCGTTCGAGGAATTAGTCCAGTTAGATCTTAATGACGGGCAGGGCGTGTTTAATATCCTGGGTCAGGACCCTGCGGATCAAAAACTGTATGTGCTGACCAATCTAGGGCGAGATACAACCTACCTAGCCAAATTTAATATCACATCCAAGCAGGTCGATGACATCTTGATGAGCGATCCACGCTATGACCTCTCGGGTGGTTTGTTCAAGGACGGTAGATTGGTTGCGGTCCAAAAGGTTACTGACCGTGCTGAACTGTCCTACCTGGATGCAGATTACCAGGCAATTGCTCAACAGTTAGCGGCAGCCTTTCCGGGAGAACAAGTTTTTATTGCTGGCCTTAGCGATGACCAAACGCGCGTTTTAGTGCAAACCAGCGCCTCCAACCGGCAGCCAAGATATTTTATGGTCGATCTAGAAACGGGCAAAGGGAGTCTGCTCGGCGGTCAATACCCAAAATTGGAAAATGTGCGCTTGGCGACAACAAGGGCTTTTTGGTTTAAAGCCTCCGATGGCGTGCAGGTCCAGGCGCAGTTGACGCAACCGACCGACGCGGTGACCTCAAAATCACCTGTCATTGTGCTGCCTCATGGTGGGCCGAATGCGCGAGATTTCGTCCGTTTTGACCCGTTTGTTCAGATGTTTGCCAATCGTGGTTACGCAGTCTTACAAGTGAACTTTCGCGGCTCCTCCGGCTTTGGAAAAGCTTATGAGGCGGCTGGGTTCAAGCAATGGGGCGGACTGATGCAGCAAGATGTGATCGATGGCTTCAAACAGGTGGTGAGTGATTCGAGTTTGAATTTAGATGCTGATCGTGCCTGTGTTGTGGGAGCAAGTTATGGGGGCTATGTGGCGCTGACTGCGAGTTTTAAAAATGCCGACTTATTTCAGTGTTTCGTCAGTATCGCGGGCATTTCGGATATTGGCTCGCTCTTGCAGTCCGAGTTTTATACTCGGATGTCGGAGACTCGCGCGATGAATGCGGCGCGTCACGGCGATCCAGTTGTCGATCGCGCTCTATTGGCTGGGAACTCTGCGATCAATCACCTGCCTCTGATCACCAAACCCGTATTGCTGATTCACGGGACCCGAGACACGCAGGTGAAATTGGATCAATCTAAGAAGTTTTATAAGGCGCTGCGGAGGACTAATAAGCAAGCAAAGTATATTGAGATTAAAAACGGCACGCATTATTTGGATGAAGAAAAGAATCGAAAACGGGTATTTAAAGCGATGGATCAGTTTTTAAATCAGCATCTTTGAGTTTAAGGTTACGGCTTTGAGTCTAAAAATAGCGCCTTCAGTGGGGTTATAGCGCAGCGCGTGTGCGACTGCTCTGCCGAAGCCGTTGAGCTAAAACGCTCAGGCGCGGCTGCCGTCAGTCGGAAAATGGTAAAAGTTAGGTAAGACCGAATCGGCGGCAAGGTTCGTTGATCTAAACAAGCTTAAACTCTGGTGGCGGGCGCGTCGCTCACGAGGCTTTTAACTTGTGCAGGGATGCTTGAGGGTTCATAACGATGGATGACTCGCTTTGCGGTGTGACTCAGGCGCCGAAACGTGAGGCTCGCTATTTTTTATTCCCGAGCCATTCGCCGCTCGCAAATCAATAGATTGTTTTAGGGAACGGGCCGACCCTTGATTTTGCCGAAAGGGCTGTTGATATCGAAGCCGGCAAAACGATAGCCCCCAGCGTGTCTTTTGAAGTCAATCGTCATAGTTTGTTCTTGCTGCTTGAAGGGCCAGAACCCGATGGGTTCATGGGTCTCAGTGCTGAGTGCGTCTGTTGCCGGTTTTGGTCTTCCTAAGGGTGTGCCGTTGGACTGATTGTTGGTGGCCGTTTGCAGTGAGACCTGGCATTGGATTGTGCGAGGTGCGTTTTGCGTTGTTAGCGGATCCTCATCAACGAGCGCTTCATTCAATGGTTGACCGATTGATGTCTTTTGGGTTGATACCGTGTAGCGCCGTTTACCATCGTAAACTCGGTAGACCGCATCGCAGGTCGCTTCTTGATTGAGTTGATTTATCAAGTTTTGGAGCACCGAGAGGGGATCGATTCGATCCCGATCGAGTGTTGGATCGATGAGAAGTGGCTGCGCTTGAGTGCGGTCCGAGAATTCGATGACCGTTGGAATGCCGCCCTGTACAAGGGGAAATTGGATGTAACGGCGCTCCGCAATGCCGGCATCGACTGCAATGACACGGTAGGACTGAATGCCATCTGGCTGCGCATCTGATCGAAAGGTTGCCTTATAACGTTTGAACCAATGCACCATACCGCGGGTTTGGCCAGACGCCCATAAAGCATTGCGCTCGCTTGGCGCCGCTTGAATGGTCGATGAGGATTGGTCGGACGAGGTCACTGGAATTGTGTTGAAGAAAGTTACATCACCCAGTACAGCGCCATGCAGCCGAAATATAAATTGATCGCCATCTTGGGCGTGTGCGCTCAAACCTGATAGCAGTGCGAATAAGAAGCCGAGGCGTTGCCAAAATCTATGGTTCAAAGGGGCGGCCTGCTCGTTTGGGGTTTCATGGCGCTAAAAGACTCTGTTTGGTGGGTCATGACCGCGATCTTTCGTTGAGCGAGCTCGATCGGATAGCGCGTTTTAAGGGTTAAGGTGTTCTAAGCCCATAATTATGGCTGCTAAAGCGTTATCTGCCAAATGATGGATAAACGCCACCATGATTTTGTCATTAAGGGTTCAAGGATCACGCAGCAATTTTTGGAAGTGGTTAAATTTAGTGCGTTCCAGGCGGTTTGTGCACCAGGGCCTCAGCAGTAAGGTTTCGATTTCAGCTTTTTTTTGCCGATATTGGTGTCGTTTTGCCTTTTTAGACTGATTTTCTGATTTCAAAAGTTGGCATCACGTTTGCTTTAACCCTGTTGTCCAAGCGGGGATGCCGGTTGCTGCACCGACCCAGTTCTCGCCGCTTAGACGAAAGGCTCAAGGATGAGCCTTTGTATTGTTTAAAACTTAATGATCAAAAGGAATTGATATGAAATTGAAAGTAATGGTTGTCGCGTCCGCTCTAATGTTCTCGGTTGTTTCACTCTCTGCTTTTGCCGACAAAGCCGCATTCAGTTATGCAGCGAAGGTGAACGACGATGGTAAATACTGTGCTCGAATCGAAGTGAGAGATTATTCTGGCATTCGTTCGAAAGTGAAATGCCGAACCCTTGCGCAATGGGAAGCCCGAGGTTATACGATTCAGGCGCCCGCGCCTCAGCCTGATCTGGATCAAGAAGCGGGCTCGAGCGCTGCCGAATGACCCGTTATGGTTTGTGTGATCAAAAAAAGCAGCCGATGGGCTGCTTTTTTTTGTTGGCAGCGATGTTATTGAGCACAAGTTGATTCGGGCTAATCGAACAGGGGTTTAATTGTAGCGTTTGTGGTTTGTGGTTTGTGGTTTGTGGTGCTGGGCTTACTTTGGAGGTCTTTGGGCGATTCGGGGCGTTATCACGCCAGTGAATGGGGCTTGGTTTGCCGATGACATTGCGCCTGGAAACCTGATACTTTAGAGCTTCAGGCACACAAAGGACTACTCATGTACGACCTCATTATCAGAAACGGCACGATCATCGATGGCTCCGGAGACGCACGATTCTTGGCCGATGTTGCGGTGCAGGATGGGCGGATCGCAGCCCTGGGCAAAATTGAAGAAACCGGGCGTCGGGAGATTGATGCAACCGGTAAACTTGTGACGCCCGGTTGGGTTGATATTCACACGCACTATGATGGTCAGGCGACTTGGGATCCGGTGCTAGCTCCTTCTAGCTGGCATGGTGTTACAACGGTCGTGATGGGTAATTGTGGGGTCGGGTTTGCGCCGGTTAAGCCGCAGGATAGGAACTTTTTAATAGAACTCATGGAAGGCGTTGAGGACATTCCGGGTGCCGCTTTGTCTGAAGGCATTAACTGGGAGTGGGAAAGCTTTCCGGAATATTTAGATGCCCTTGAACGGTTTCCAAGAGCGATTGACGTGGCAACCCAAGTTCCCCATGGCGCGATTCGGGCTTATGTGATGGGGGAGCGCTGTAACACAGACTATGCGCCGACGGCGGACGAGGTCGAGCAAATGGCGGCGCTTGTTCGAGAGGGGGTTGCAGCGGGTGCACTGGGCTTTTCAAGTTCCAAGACGCTACTGCACAAAGATATTCATGGTGACTATATGCCGGGGACCTTCTCGGGCCGAGACGAAATGCTCGCCCTTGGTCTTGGGATGAAGGGGTTGCCGAACGCGGTGTTTGAATTGGTATCGGATCATTTAGGAGACGATGACGAATGGGCCTGGGTCAAGGATTTTCAGGCGCAAACCGGTCTGGGCGTTACACTAATTGCAACCACGGCGCCCGCCTATCAGAACAATAAGATGTACAACCTTGCGGAACAGGCAAGGCTCGAAGGCCATGAAATTAGACCTCAGGCTGCAGGGCGTCCGACGGGTGTTCTGCACGGGTTACAATCCAGTTTTCATGCCTTTGTGGGGCATCCGACCTGGCGTGCTGAGCTGGCCGGGCTTGAACACGATGCGCTTGTGACCAAATTGCAGGACCCGGATATGAAGGCACAGTTGTTGTCAGAGACGTCTGTGATTCAATCTGGGCCCATGCAGGATTTGGATAATTTGATGAAGATGGTGTTCCCTTTGGGGGACGAACCAAATTATGAGCCGAGTTTTGATGAGAGTGTTGCGGGTCTGGCAAAGGCGCGGGGCGAGTCGCCCTTGTCGGTGATGTATGACCTGCTGGTGGCGAATGATGGACTCGAATTGTTTTACCAGCCTTTAGGCGGATACCAAAACTACTCGCTGGATGCGCAAAAGAAGTTACTTGAGCACCCCAATGTGTTGTTTGGGTTAAGTGATGGCGGCGCGCATTGCGGTGTGATTGCAGATGCTGGCATGCCCACTTTTATCATGACGCATTGGGGGCGGGATCGAACGCGCGGCGATCAACTTAGCCTTGAGTTTATTGTTCGATCGCTCACGTCGAGCACGGCTGAAGCTTTCGGCATGTTTGATCGTGGTCGAATTCAGGTCGGTATGATTGCCGATTTGAATATCATCGATTTCGAGCAGCTACGATTATTCCGACCCGAGGCCGTGTTTGATCTGCCTGCTGGAGGGCGGCGCTTGGTGCAGCGTGCGAAAGGTTATGACTGGACGATTAAAGCGGGTGAAGTGATTTTCGAGCAAGGCGAGCATACGGGCGCTTTACCGGGCAAGCTGGTTCGACGAACCGATGACAGTAAGGCGTCGGCAAGAGCCCTAAATTAGACTGGCCTTTATCGGCTGCCGGCTTGTTGAGATCCCTCGGCTGATGGGGCGCTGGTGCGCCTGTCCAGGGGATCTTAATCAGAGTTCGGTTTGGCGCGCACTGCCGAGAACACTGAGCAGAGACGCCAAACGAATCAAGACCAGTGCCAGCCCAAGGGTGCGTTCGGTGAGGGGGCAATCGAGTCGCGTGTCCGAGAACAGTTTGGCGCGTGCAGGGCCGCATAAAACAAAAGGGATGGCGCTGATTTAACAGTACAGCCCGAGGGATGCACGAGTCCATTACAAGGGCCCCGGGTTTAAGGCATAGGAGGTCTTAGGTGTTTAGGTCTATTGTTAAAGCAAGTTTAAGTGGTTACCTGCTCCTCGGATTAATGGCCTGCGGGGATCATCTCCCGTTGTCGGGCGGGGCTTTGACTGGGGAGCCGGCAGCTGCACCAATGACTTGGATGGGTGTCGCGACAGATGACATCATTCAGTTGGAAACGCAGGGCGAGGCGCCTTACTCGGTCAATCTTTGGACGGTTTTGGTTGATGACGATCTGCATGTATTTGCTGGTGATAACTATGCCAATTGGGTTGAACATATCGAAGGTAATGCCTTGGTTCGACTTCAGTCCGATAACCTTGTCTACGCTTTGAAGGCGGAGCGCATCACCGATCCGGCTCATTTCGAGCAATTCGCTCAAGCCTGGGAAACGAAATATGGCAATCGTCCACGTAATGAAAGTGTGCAGGAAACCTACTTGTTTCGATTAACCAAGCGGTAACGCGTTGCACTCGCAGCCTCATCTTGAAAGCGGATTTTTCGGCTCGAACTTTGGATCGGGGCGCCGCGAACGGCCTGAATCGGGTTGTTTGCTTTGCGCCAATGAAAGCGGTGGCTGCAGGATGCATTAAGAGTCGGTAGGCTTTGAGCCTTTGGAAGGTTTTAATCTGGCCGTCTTGCGTAAAATTGATTTTAGTTTAAGTCGGGATTGGGGTCGCTTGCAGAGCAACCCGTGTTTCTGCGATCAGGAGAGGACCAATGGGGGTGGGCGTTTTATCAGCATCAGCACTGTGGGTGGGAAGTTACCAACGAAGGATGCCTGTCTCGCTCGATCGAATGTATGAAAATGCCCTGGATTGGGCCCATTTACCGTTTTTGCATCAGAGTTCATTTGCGAGTATCGAGTTAATTGAGGCAGGCGATTGGGGTTGGCGCGCGGCGTTGGTTTCAGCAAAAACCACTGAGCAGGCAGCGGCTTTTATTATAGAGTTGCGCCTCGATCGCGCGCACCGGCGCTGGATTTCCAGCACGCTGGAGGGGCCTGGCGCCGGCAGTGAAATCTGGACTCATGTGTTTGAGTACGGTCCAAGAGAGATCGCAATACAAGCTGATTTTTTTGTGCCCGGGGTCCCGCTTGATCAAAAAGCGCGGGTTGGCGCGGGCTATCAGAAGTTGTATCAAGGTTTGTATGATGAGGACGAGGCGATGATGCTCGGCCGTCAAGCGGCGCTGGATCAAAAAGCGGCGAAAACGCCTTTGGTCTCGGAGGCCCTTGATCTTGGCCCAGTTGAAGCGGTGCTGCCTCAGCATCCACTTGATTTTGACTTCAACGGCCAGCGTTGGCGATTGGTCAAAGACCGGGGTGAATTCATTGTTTACAGTCTCACCTGTCCACATCAATTGGGGAGTTTTGTCGACGAAGCGCTCATCGATGGCAGCATTACCTGTCCTTGGCACGGCTATCGGTTTGATGTTCGCTCTGGTCATTGTTTGTCTGGACACGCCTGCAAACTGCCGGCGCCGCCGACAGTGATGGTTCGAGGGGAAAAGCTGTACGCGATGCTCGCGGATTAGTGGGTGCTGACCAGGGTTTGCCAGGTTAGATCGTTGCCGAGCATCCCTTGCACCAGACAAAGTTTCCTGGGCAAAATCGAGTCATCGCTAGGCTGCGGGTTGAGCGTCGGCTTAGCGCAAACGTTATAAGGTAAATGGCCATGAAAGACATGATGAAGGCGCTAACCGCGCAACCGGATCTGACCCTCGCGCCGGGGGAAGCCAGAGCCCCAGGTCCTTCCACCCAAGACTTGCTGCAATCCGAGCCGTCAAATGCGCAAGACCCCGCGCTTTTGACCTCGAGCGATGCTTTTTTAGGCGATGAGGATCTGCCGTTTGCGCGCTACACCCACCAGCAGTTTTTTGATCTAGAAATGCAGCATCTGTGGCCAAAAGTCTGGCAATGGGCCTGTCGAGAAGAGCACATCCGGAAATCAGGTGATTTTTATACATATGATGTGGGGCCCTACAGTGCGCTGGTGATCCGAGGAGAAGATAATCAAATTCGAGCATTCGTGAATGCTTGCCCGCATCGAGGTATGGCATTAACCGACGCGGGCAGTTGTGGGCAGGGTAAGCAATTTATTCGATGTCCCTTTCATGGCATGGCCTGGCATTTGGATGGCTCATTACGAGAGATTCCTGGCCGTTGGGACTTTCCGCATATAGAGGATGCGGAATTTGGCCTCGATGAAATACCCTGCGAGACTTGGGCGGGCTTTGTGTTCATTAATTTTGACAAGGCCTGTGAGCCACTCGAGGCCGACCTTGGCGTGCTACCTGAGCATTTCAAGAACTGGGGCTTAGAGGATCGATTTGTCTCAGTGCATACCGTCAAGACCTTACCCGGTAACTGGAAAATGTGTATGGAAGGCTTTTTAGAGGCTTTTCATGTTTTGGGAACCCATCCTGAGGTGATTCATACTGCGAGCTGGGCGAATACTCAGTACGACGTGTTTGGGCCGACCGTGACGCGGTTTTTGCAGACGGTTGCGACGGGCAACCCGAACGAGACGCAATCCCAGGCCGAGATCTACCGGCTCCTAGGTTACACAGATGAACTACCCGATGGTACGACCGCTCGTGAGCAGCATGCCCAGCATCAACGGGCAGCGCTCGGGCAGCGCTTTAAAACGGATCTCAGTGCTGTGAGCACCAGCATTATGTTGGACTCCATTGAATATCATTTATTTCCCAATGCTTGTTTTTTCCCCGGCATTCAGATCCCATTGATTTACCGCTTTCGGCCGACAGGGCTTGGCACCTGTATCCATGAGGTCTTATTGTTGCAGCCCGTGCCAGAAGGCGCGCCAAGGCCACTGCCCGCTGAGCCGATTCACCTTGGGATGAACGATTCTTACACCCAGGTTCCAGATTTCCCTTTAGCCAAAGTCTTAGATCAGGATACCGAAAACTTTTATCGGCAATGGGCCGGGATGAATGCGTCGATGAAGCCCGGACAAACCCTCGCCAATTACCAAGAGGTAAGGATTCGGAATTTCCACAACACGTTGGATGACTATCTAGGCCAAGTTGAGGCGGTGCCATTGGTCTTTAAATAGGGCGGCGCTGGGTTGCTTCACTATGATTTGGGCCCGAGTTAAAAGACGCGTGAGATCCAAAAGAAAAACAACCAAAAGGAACTGTGATGATTGTAGTGAACGCTGTGATTGAAACGACAGCCGAGAAGATTGCCAATATGACTGATGCGATTGCCGAGATGGAAACAGCGAGCCGATTAGAGGCGGGTTGCCACGATTATACCTTCTCGGTTGAAATCAATAACCCCGATGTCATTCGAATCACGGAGAAGTGGGAATCAATGGCCGTATTGATGGATCACTTTGGGCAACCCCATATGGCTGCTTTTCAGGCCGCGATGGCCGCTCATCCGCCAAAGTCGGTGACGGCAGCTTTTTATGAAGCCAAAGAAGTTGCGATGCCGACTCGATAGCGCCTTGTCTGATTTGCGGTATCTTTCGCAGTTGCTGATCTTGGTGTTATATACTACTATAACACCAGTACACATTTTAAGGTTCAGCAATTGAAAAAAATAGTCTTACTGTGCATAACGCTCCTTGTTAGTGGCATGACGGCCGCCCAGGATGAGCGCTGTCGCGTCGCGTCCAATACGCTGGAAGTTTTATTGACGCCGGATGTATTAAGCGTCACCGCCGCCTCTGGCGTGACAATTCAATTTGCGGGCGCGGCTTTGATGGTTGACGGAAAGCCGCGCGCCTTAAGTGCCGCCCAACAAGAAGCAACCCTAGGGTTTGATCAAACCCTTCGAGAAATCATTCCTAACGCCGCAATGATTGCGGCTGATGCTACCTCGGTTGCACGAGCTGCGATTGCCTCGGTGGCGGATGAATTGCTGGTGCTCGACGCGGCGGAAAAATCGCGACTGCTGCAACCAATGACCGATTTGCTCAAAGAGATCCAAACGAATGCCTCGGCAACCTATTTTAACTCCGCTGCAATCAGCGAAGATCTTGAGGTCGCGATGACAGGTGCCATTGAACCGACGATTGTCTTATTGATTGAAGCGTACGGTGCGGCTTTGTTGTCGAGTGTTATCAGCGGCGAGCTGAGTGCCGCCGAACTGCAAACCAGGATTTCTGGCTTGCGGGAATCGATCGATCAGCAGATTGCCCCAAGTGCCCAGGCGTTGAAGCGCCGGGCGGAAGCAATGTGTGATCAAATTGAGGCGCTAGAGTCTTTCGATCGCAGACTTCGCGCGATAAAGGGGTATCCTAATAGGGGCTTGATTAGTAACACCTAAAGGCAAGGTTGTCCTGGCCAGAGGTATGAAAGAATGTCCAATAACGTGCTTACCGCTGCCTAGCGAGATCACGGGTCGCAATGGTCATCGCGACTCGAAAAATGTTGAATGCGATCGCGAAAGCGATGCTGTTGGGTCGTCTAGATTTTCCATCTACGGTTCCTGTAAGTTGTTATGATATTTAGGATCCCGACACAATTTGTCTAATATGACGAAGTTTTTATTGATTTTTATAGCAGTGCTGTTGAGCGACTCAGTTGTCGCCGAAAACGCTGACGCGTGTCAGCTCTCCAGTCCCTATAAGATTCAAATAAGCGGCGTAAAAGTCCTGTTTCAGGGTGAAGGTCTGCCGTCAACGCTATTTGAACACAACACAATAGCCGTTAACGGGGGCGCTTTGAAATTAAATGTTAGCCAACAGTATCAGGCTGCGTCCTTCGGAGATCGAGTTCGAAAAGTATTGTTATTAGCCCAGTCTGTCTCAGAAAAAACAGGGGCACTGGCGATTCATTCAATGGAACTGATTTCTGAAACATTACTTCAGTTAGATGATGAGGATCATCTTGTTTTTATGCGGCCTTTAGAAACGCTTGTCGATCAGGCTCGACATTCGATAACAGAAGAAAGCTTCGACCCAGCCGCTTTGAATTTAGAGTTCGGTGATGTGTTGGCATCCTCGCTAAAAGCGTCTGTATACTTTGTAATCGAGGAGACAGGCGCTCAAATTTGGTCTGTTTTTTCTGATGAGAATCCAACGCCGGCCCTTGAATCACGGATTGAGGTAATCGAAGGCGCGTTTGAAAGGTTAGTCGAGTCAGAACTCAGGGTTATTGAGGCAGAAGCAAATCAGCTTTGCTATGAAATGCAGCAGCTTGAAAAGCTCGATCGAGCGTTTCAAGCGATTCCTGGGTATCCAGCGGACGGACTGATTCAAAAGTTCGAAAATGAGCAGCTAAATGATCTTGACGACTATGCGCGATTATTAAGGCCAGGGGCTCTAGAGTCGTTGCTCTCATTTTAGGGTTGTTTCAAACCACCATCAGTTTTTGATGCGTGCGGAATGCTATGGCGTGTGGGTCTTAGTCGCAGAGGTGGTAGGCTTTTGCAACGAGAGTTAACTGAGGGCAAGAATCACAAAGATGATGAGCCCTGCAGCACTGGTTAAGAGGGTGCTTTTGCGGAGTCCCTTGGCGGTTAAGCCTAACCACAACCCAGATAGGACAATAAACAAAAGCCCAACAGCCATTACCTTCTGAAAAGTTTTGAACAGCGTTGGGCCGTGCCCCTTGTGCAGTTCAACGATGGTTTTGATCCAGTCCGGCCGGACCTCGACGACCGAAAGCCCGGTTTCAGTTCGCGAAATCTCAAAACCGGTGCGCGAGGTGGGGCGAGTGATCAGCGTCTTGCCGCTGGTTTTCAAATATTCGAAATCAGCAGATTGGCCCAATTGTTTCAGCAGGGACGAGACTTCGGCCTCGAGATCGGCGGCCTCTTCATCGAAGACAACCGTTTCCGGCACCATGAGGGTGATGCGCTCGGTGGTGCCTTTGCTGCCAATGAGATAGAGCCCGCCCGATACTGCGACCATTAATAAGATGGGCGCAAAAAATGCCGCCACAAATAAGTGCAGTTTTATGATCGTTGCGCGCATGTTGCTGCCCTCAGTGCTGGGTTTGATTGGGCTATTATCCAATACGGGTGTCGACTTGGACAGAGGGTAAGGCGAAAGTCTTATCGTGGTCCTATTGGACTTTCGATGCGCTCAAAGAGTAATGGTCCTGCTTTACGACCTGATCGGCCTGATCAAGGTTCAAAAAATGATCGGGCACTGAATGATGAACGCTTTTGTGACCGGTGTGATCTTAAGAAAGTTTGGACGCGCAGCAGTTGGGTGCCGCAAGTGCTGCCCTCTGAGTGCCTTTTTAGCAGATGCGTTTGATCGATTAATGCGATCGGTTCAAAACCAAAGCGCTAAAAAATTGACGCCAAGGGCTGCTTTGGTTCTGTTGCGTTTTGCAATGCTATGATTAAGCGCGCTGAACGGTTAAGTTCGGGGGAAGAAAAATAAGAAAAATATTTTGGGAGCGACTGTGACGCTGATTCGCGGGTTTTTAATTGTGCTGATGTTTTGGCTTGTGCTGTCAGCGTCTATCGCGCCGTTTGGTTATTTCTTGTCATTACCTTGGGGCTTTGAGCAGATTGAGTTAGTCGGTAATCAGCTGCGGTTTATGGCGATTCGATCGGCAACCTTTTTGACGCTTTCCTACTTCATTTTTAATTATTTAAGGCATCAAAGGCCCTTATCGTCTGTTGCGCCGCTCTTGGTTTTCACTAATTTTCTGATCGTGACGGCCGTCACGGCCATGATGATGGGCGCAACCGTTTGGCAGGATTGGGCAGCCGTCGGCATGTTATGTTGTTTGGTGCCGATCCTGCTTATCGAGCATAACAAAGAGTCCAAAACAATTTTTGTCAGCGACTGGTGAGGTTGCGATATGCGCGCGCCGTTTCAAAAGTAGAGCGAGTATCGACATCGGTTACGAGAATCTCGGTGTTCATGTCGGCCTCGAGTCCCCATCAGCGAGGCCCTGCAGGACCTTAAATTGGTTTTGACGTGATGCCTTTGAGGTCGCGCAAACAGCGTGCGCCTTAAGTCGTACGTAATCCCTGGAATTAATCAATGGACTGCAGGAATGGGTTTAAGCGCCAATCGAAATGTTGGGTTGGGGCTTCGAGCAAGCCGCTGTCGAAGATCAATAAACGGTGTTAGGTCGCTTAATTGATGCCATCCAAGGATAAGCGGCAACTGCGCCATGATTTCGGCGCAGGACCTATGGTATTATCTGCGGCTTCAATCGAGCCACTCCTTGAGCATTAGGCAAAATCATGTCCGTAAATACAGATGATCTTCGAATCGATTCCATAACAGAATTACTGGAGCCCGATGCGCTGATTCGTGAAATCCCACCTTCTGAGCAAGCTCAGCGCACTGTCAATGATGCGCGAGCGGCCATCCATAATATATTGAGTGGTTCGGATGATCGGTTGCTCGCGGTGGTCGGGCCCTGTTCGATTCATGACACCAAAGCAGCACTCGATTACGCCAAGCGCCTCAAGGCGACAGCCGATGCGGTTCAGTCTGAGATTTGCGTCGTGATGCGGGTCTACTTTGAAAAACCTAGGACCATCGTGGGCTGGAAGGGCCTGATTAATGATCCGTATCTGGACAACACCTTCCAGATCAACGAAGGATTGAAGCTCGCCAGAGGTTTGTTGTCTGAGCTCGCCGACATGGGCCTAGCGGCTGGAACAGAGTATCTGGATCTAATTAGCCCACAATATTTAGCAGACCTCGTGTCTTGGGGCGCGATTGGCGCGAGAACAACGGAAAGCCAAACGCATCGAGAGCTGGCCTCTGGCTTGTCCTGCCCCGTCGGGTTTAAAAATGCGACTGATGGGGACGTACAGGTTGCTGTGGATGCCATCCGGTCGGCCTCTAATCCGCATCATTTTTTGTCCGTGAGCAAGCAAGGCCGCTCGGCCATTGTCCAAACCAAGGGCAACGAAGACTGTCATATTATCTTAAGAGGCGGCAAGCGCGCGAACTACGATATGTTCTCCGTTCAGGATGCGGCTGATATGTTGCACAAAGCGGGTTTGCAGGCGCGCATCATGATCGATGCCAGTCACGCCAACAGTCGAAAGATTCCGGCCCGGCAGATTGATGTCGTCACGGATATCGCAACGCAAGTTGCTCGAGGTAACCAAGCCATCTTTGGATTGATGATCGAGTCTAATATCGAAGCAGGTCGCCAAGATGTTGTGGACAAGGCGACCTTGAAATATGGCCAAAGCATCACCGATCCCTGCATTGCTTGGGAAGACACCGAAACGCTGTTACACGAACTTGCAAGCGCCGTGCGCACCCGCAGGGCCCTCGCAGGATAAAGTGTTCAAAGATAAGTCTTTGCGCGAATCAAAATGCCGAGGGGTACTTGCGATCTAGGGCGCAGTGGGCGTTAGTCGGGTAGCCAAGCTGCTAGCGGTCGGTGAGGCCAGAATGAGCCTTGTCTGCAACCTTAAAACGGCTGGCAGCCACGAAAAAAGCATTCTGCGCCGACGGCAGCAATGGGAGGCGCATCAACGCCCGTAGGCGCGTCTGGTCCAAGATTAACTAAGGTACAGTCGGTGGACGGTTGCATCAGTTTGCGAGCGTGGCCCGGTCCCTGCAGATCAACGGTAGTTTATGATCGATAACATCGCCTGAATACAGAAAGCGACGCGGGCCAAAACGCTTCTCTGCAGAAAGAAACGCTAATTGAGTCGTGATAGCCGAGGTTTCTTCGGCCTAAAGGTAGAAAAATGGTGAAGCCTAGAATCGTTATTTACGGCACTGGACGGTATGGCTGCGACTGCGTTCGGATGGCGCATGCGAAGGGTTGGCCCGTTGTTGCAGCATTCAATCGAGCAGGGTCAAAGGTGGGTCAGGATATCGGCCGGTTAGCAGGCTTGGATAAGGATCTTGGCGTTATCGTTGAAAACGCCGATGTCGCCGACTATCAAGCGATCGAGGCAGACATTGCAATTGTCACGACCTCAGATCGTCTCAGTCACAACATCGAAGGCTACGAGCGTCTGCTAACGGCGGGCTTGAATGTGCTCTCGCATGGGACCGAGTCTTACTTTCCGTCGGCCGCTGATCCAATTTTGGCCGCTAAAATTCAGAGGTGGGCAGAGGACGCAAACGTCACCTTTACCGCATCGGGTATTTGGGATATGTCTCGAATCTGGTCAGGCATTCTGTGCGCGGCACCCTGTATTGGCATCCGCGCGCTGCATCACGCGAGTCGAACCAACCTTGGAATGCGAAAAGTACACGCAGAGCTGGCCGGAATTGGCTTGAGTCATAAGGCGTTTCAGGCCACTCGGGTCGAGCAGGCTGGGCCCATCGGTGAGCTTTACAAACTGGTGCCATGGCAGGTGACAGCGGCCCTCGGTTTTGAGGTTGTAAAAGTGGTTGAACGCCGGGAGGCCATGCTGTTCGATCGTCCGATGTATGCCGCGGGCCTAGGTCGAGATATTCCCGCTGGGGAACCTGCGGGTCTCCGCGTTTTGGTTGAGGTCACGACTGCTCAGGGGGTCTCCGCACACGCGCATATCGAATTGGGCTTGTCAGAGAAGGATCAAATGGACTTTATGCGCTGGACTGTGGATGGTGAACCCGGTTCAACGGTTCACGTTGACCGGGAAGTTGGATCGGTCGGTTCCGCCACGTCGATGATCAATCGTGTTCGCGACGTGATCAACGCGCCGCCCGGTATCCAAGAGGTGTTTCGACTGGGTCCGGCGAAACACTCGGCTTTTGATTTATGAGCGCCTGGCCCAGTATTCACGGGTCTGCAGAGGATCTGCTGAAGGAGGCGCGCAGAAGCACCGGAATTGACATGATCGATTTCGAGGCCGAGGTGCCCTTATCCATTTTGATTGATTCTTATAACCGTCAAGCCCGGTTCACAGAAGCCGGTGCGGTCATGAAGCGAAACTATCTGCTGCGGATTCTGAAGAATCGACTTCGCATGCAGCGCGATCTCGCCGCGCATCCCGGCATTTTGGACATCGAATTACGCCCGCCACTGCTCATCAACGCATTAGCTCGAACCGGTTCAACAAAAATGCAGAAGACGCTGGCGGCAACTGGCGATTTTAATTATCTACCCTATTGGATGTGTATGAATTCTGCCTCCGAGACGGGGGTGCCGAACGAAAGTACGGTGAATCGTATTGCTGAGGTTCAGCAGTATTCAGACTGGTTTAACGACGCGAGCCCCGAGGTTCGGTTCGGTCACGACATGTCAGCATTAGAGCCCGAGGAAGAGGCCTACATTCTGATGCAAAGCTTGTATGCCGCAACGCTCGCGGGTTTTGCCACGGCAACGGACTACGTTGATTGGCTGAGTACTCAGGATCAAGGGTGCCAATACCGTTATCTTCGAGATACCTTGAAGTACCTGATTTGGCAAGGCCTGGCTGACCCTAACAAGCCGTTCTTATTGAAGTGCGTCGCCAACTTGGGGTTGGAGACTGAAATAGTGAATGCCTTCTCAGAATCGGGTATCCACATCGCGATGATGCATCGAGATCCGCTGTCAGTGGTGCCGTCTGCGAGTCGATTAGGTCTGCTGTTTCGGCGGGCGTATTCAGCGGTTGATACGGATATGAGTGGTCGACCTGGGCGGATGGCGGGACAGATGATGCGCAGTCTCCGATATCGCAAGGAGCATCCCGAAACACCGTTTCATGACATTAGCTACGCTAAAGTTCGCTCGGAGCTGCCCTCTGTAATTGACGGCCTTTATGCCTTCTGCGGGTTGGTGCCATCAGAACAGACTTATGTCAACGTTGCGCGTTGGGAGGCTGACAATCCCAAGAACAAACAGGGCGCTTGGTCTTATGCTGCCGAGGCGTTTGGGTTTAACAACCATGACATCCGACGCGAGTTCGCCGATTATTACGCTTGGATTGAGGCCGAAGGGATCTGTGAGTGGGGTAATTGAAGGGCTGAGAATCGCTCGGCTTGAGTGGCTGATGCTCGGGGTTCTATAATTTTCAATTGTAGAATAACTTTATTCTAAATAGTGCTAAGCGCTCGTGGTATTCGCCAAGCGTTAATTTTCCATGGGCTTTGACAAAGCCGTTCAAGATCATTGTCGCGGGGCGCAATATTTGAAAAAAGGCTGGTCCAAAGTGTTTTTCGATGCGTATTTGTGAGGGTGAAAGCGGACTGATTGAAAACTTTAAGCTTTAAACGAAATCTTTAGAAAAAATTGAGTTTTGTGCTTGAAAACAGTCACTGCTGCCACCATATAGCCTGTGAGTCTCAAAAGGACGTCAGGTAAAACTTGCAAAAGGAGCATATCGTGTCCAAAAGACGCATCGTAAAATTAACTTCCGTATCACTAGAATTCATGCTGGTCGCCGCCTCTACCATCGTCGTCGCCCCCTTCTTTATCGGATAACCGGCCACGCTCATCGCGCTAGCAGCCGCTTCAAAGCATCGCCCCTCAGAAACCGTTCCACCACGTTAGAACACGGTTCTCGAGAGCGCCGTGCAAAAGAAAGACAGCCTCAGATCGTATTGCATTGGTCGCCAGCGGCAGGTCAGTACGTAAGAACGTGTGGGCATCTGACAGGATTGCCGTTCGGCGTTGATGCTGCCCATGCGGCGCAATGATATGCTGGGCGTCAAACTAACTGTTCTGCTGCGTGCGAGGCCCTTATGACTGTGATTATTTCAGGATTCATCGATTTCCAACCCCACGAGAATGTGCCGGAAATTCTGCGCTCTGCGAGACCGCTCGTTGAAGGGGCGCTCGCCGAGGTCGGTTGCATTGCCTACTCTTGGACGGAAGATCACCTGACGCCAGGTCGGGTGATGGTCTATGAAGAGTGGACGTCATCGGACACTTTGGCGGCGCACTTAGCGAGCCACTGGTATCGGGATATGGGGCAACACTTGGCAAAGTTTGATCGATTGCCCATGGTGAAACCGATCAAAAAGTTCCGGGTTGATTTGGAAGAGCCCGTGTACGACGAGACCGGCATTGCTCGCGGTGAGTTTTTGACAGCTTAGGTCTTTAGATCAGCGAGAAAAGTCCTCGGTGATAGCGTCTGGCGGCGATTGTCGGTTACGGCAGATCTTGCGTTGAAGCTTGATCGTCCTGGCACAGCGCCTTAGAGATTGATTGGTACGCCAAACTGCATTTGCAATAGCTGCGCGGGCAAGACTTGTTGGCCAAGCTCGAAGGCTTGGGTTTGATCAAAGTTCGGCATTAGGACATTTTGCTCAACGTTGCCGAGGTCACCAAATAGGTCGTCGTGATGGATGGTGTAGACGCGTTTAGGCTGACGTTGGGTCACCATTTCATCGAGATAGGCTAGTTGGTGGGCCCTCGGTAATGTGGGTAGACCGCCGGTACCCAGAAAAACGGCGTCCACTTCGATCTCGGCTAATGCACCCGGCACAAAGCCTGCACTACCCTGAATCAGCATTCGGCCTTTGGGGTGCGCAATGACGAGGGTGTAGGCCTGGCCAAGCTTCCAGGCGGTGTACGGCGCGGGGAGTGTGAGCGGCGCGGCAACCGTGCCAGAGATCGCGCTGTTAGTCGCCAGCGGGGCATGCTGGGACGGATAAAAGGTGACTTCAAAGGCGCCGACCGGATAGACCGTCTCGGTTTCAATGACGCTAACTTGGTGCGTTGCCAGGTTTGATCCGGCAGCGATTTGCGCGGTGGTAGCTGAACCCATCAGTTGCGCCCCGGTCTGTTTCGCAACTTCAGCGCTGTCCAGGGCATGATCGAAATGGGAATGCACGGGTATGACCGCCTTGAGGCGATTGATCTCGAACCGATCCAGCATGCCTTCGATTGCGGCTTGGTCGGGTTCGATCGCTCGCTCAAGCGCGATATCGAGTAAGCTCGGGCGTGAGAAGTAGCCGTCGATTAATATTTGGGTCACGCCATCGTCGATGAGCAGCGTGGTCACCCCAAACCAGGTTACCGTGAGCGCTTGCCCAGCCTCGGCAGGTTTCGCGTAAGCAATCCCAATTTCAGACATAGTGGGTTTTGAGAGCAGCCAGAGTGCGCACAAAAGCACCAAAGCGCTGATGATCAGAAGGAATTTCTTCATGTTGTGGACTCATTCATTCAAAGCGTTGAAAAATCTTTTTGAGCAATAGCGCAACTAGATAATAGATGGCGCGAGCGCACATTGCCTAAAAAGCGCTTCAACCCGTTGTTGGTTCACAAAGCATAAACGTTTTTACGGACAGCCGCGAAGCAGGACGGTCGGTGTCGGCCATTAAATCCGTGCAACCCGCCTCTAAGACGCTTTATTTCTGCAACAGGCCCCGCCAAACAAAATGCAAAAATGCCGCCCAAATGAGGGCGTAGGCAAGCGCAAAGCCCCACTCAAAGCCAAGATAGCCCAGCGCAATGCCGATAACGGGCGCCATTGCCAAGAAGTGCCCACGCACCCAACTATGGGTTGTCGCGCTAATGATCAGTGCACTGACAAAGGACAATAGCATCAGTGCAGAAAAAGTATGGGTCGACCATGCCGCGCCCGTAATGACCATGAAGGCGCCAATGACGAGGCAGGCGATGCCCGTGGTGCTGTGGATAATGACGTCCCAAGGCAGTGCAGTTTGAGATTGATTAGGGGGGCTTGGGTTACTTTCAGTCATATCGGTTTCAGTTTTGTTAAGAGCTTATCCTGACCGGATTGGGGGGTAAACCCCATCGACTCGAATCAATCTAATGGGGTTTCGGCAACCCAACCTTTGCGGCGCTGATAGCGAATGTGCGCAGCCTTGCATGGGGTTAAATTAGCCTAAATACCGACGGTGCAAATGGGTTAAAAAAGCATCCGTGGTCAGGGGCGAGCCGGTTGCATCCGTCATCAATTGGTCAACGGAGACCGCGCTACCCCGATTGTGGACGTGCTCTCGGAGCCAGCTAAGAAGACCGCTAAAATCACCGGTTTCGATTTGCTGCAAGGTCTCGGGTTGGCTCGTCTTCGCGGCCTCAAATAACTGCGCCGCCATAAGCGCGCCCAAGGTGTAGGTTGGGAAATAACCAATTAAGCCAGCAGGCCAATGCACATCCTGCATGACGCCATTTTTATAGTTGCCGGCTGTTGATAAGCCAAAGTAGTCCGTCATTTTTTGATGCCAAGCCTCGGGTAGGTCGGCAACGGTCAAGCTGCCATCGATCAGCGCTTTTTCAAGCTCGTACCGCAAAATAACATGCAATGGGTAGGTTACTTCGTCGGCGTCGACCCGAATGAAGTCCCGGCGCACCGTTGTGACCTGCCGGTAGAGGTTATCAACCGACCAAGCGGGATCACTTTCCGCGCGGCCAAATGCGGCCCGCATTTTGGGTGCGATAAAGGTCATAAATGCGGGCGATCGACCCGCCTGCATTTCCATCAGCAGCGATTGGCTTTCGTGGGTCCCCATGGACAACGCTTGGCTCACGGGTTGGGTGAGCCAGTCCTTGGGTCGGCCTTGCTCATACATGGCGTGTCCGGTTTCGTGAATGACGCCAAAAAGCGATTGCAAAAAATCAGTTTCACTGTAGCGCGTGGTGAGTCGAACGTCCTCCGGGACGCCGCCACAAAATGGGTGATGCGAGGTATCCAGTCGGCCATGGTTAAAATCAAAGCCCAACGTTTTCATAACCGACAATCCGAGTTCTCGTTGCGCCGCAACCTCAAAATGGTCTCCCAAGGGCATGCCGGGCGTTTTAGCTTGGTGCGCGATAATCTCATCAGTAAGGAGCGGAAGACTCGTTTTCAGCGGTTCAAATAACGTGTCCAGTTGGCTGGCGGTGACACCAGGCTCGTAAAGCTCAAGCATCGCGTCATAAAGACCCAGGCCGCCAGCATCGGCGCGCATTGCCGCTTCTTCTTGCGCTAGACCGACAACGCGTTCAAGGTGCGGTTGAATGGTTGCCCAATCATTTTCCGCTCTAGAAATTCGCCATTGTTGCTCTGAGGCCATCACGGCTTCGGTTTGCGCTCGTACGAAATCGGAGGTGAGGCACGCAGCTTGCCGGTGTTCGCGTTGAATAACGGTGACGTTCGCCGTTTGCATGGAGGACAGCTCAAGGTTTTCACAAGCTACCAGCCAATCACTTATTTGGGGGTCGACAGTGAGGTCGTGAACCAGCACGTTCAGGGTCGCCATCGCCCGGCTTCGCGCCGCGCCGCCACCGGCTGGCATCATTGCAGACTCATCCCACCCCGTAATCGCCCCAATGTGTCGAAGGTCATTGATTTTTTGGTAATGCGCGTCGAGTGCTTCATAAGCGTTCATAGGCAGGGCTCGCAGGTCGTCGTGATAAAGCCGCAGTTTAAAGGCTCAACAAGAAGTGGTCTATTGTTGGTTGTCTTATGGAATGTCGGCACGCGCGTGCGTCAATGATGGTTGCCGCTTCCACGGGGGAATCAACTAAGCTTGTTCAGATCCTGATCATGGCGTTCAAAGTCAACCCAATGAATGAGCAGCCACATGAGGGCGATCAGGGCGGCGCAAACTAACATGATGCCAGCCTGGTGGGTCCAATGGCTGAGTGGCACCATAAGACCCGACCCAAGCGAATAGGTCATGTTCGCGAGCGCCATATAGACTGCAAATTGTGAGGCGGCAACCCGGGGAGAACAGAGTCGCATAAATAGGGCGATGAGTGTGACGGTAACGAGTTGGGTCGCAACAGCATTAATCATCAGAAAGCTTTCAAATACCTGATGAATCCCCCAATAGGGCTCGAGCGCTGCGGTTAATCCCAACAATCCGATGCGGAACATCACAACCCATTTTAGAATTCGCAGCGCGCCAACTCGGTCAATCCAAGGGCTACACAAAACACCCAGCACTGCCGCTGTGACACCTGTTATAGCGATCCAATTGGCGTAGGTGATTTGTGTCCAACCGAGTTCTTGAATGGTCACCATGGGTGCAAGGCCAATCAAGATACCGGAGGTAATGCGATTGCATGCTTCGATGAGAATCAATAAGAGGCTCATGGGTAAGACGATGGCTCGGAAGAGGCCGATAACAATAGCCTGCCAGGTCTTAGACCCGGCCCGGGGACCTTGAGGCCTTTCGACACCTGTGCTCCAAGGCAGCAGGCGTTCGCACGGGTGTTCCCGAATCAACAAGGGCACTAGGAGGATCAAGAGCACGCACAGCGCCATCAAGCTCGCGGCAAGGGTCAGGCCCTGATCGGCCAAAGCCCAGCTGGAGAGCGCGCCCGATAAACTAATGCCCGCCATTTGGCCGCCATACATAAAAGCATTGCCTTGCGCGCGTTCATCCGCCTTTAAAATGTCGACCGCCAAGCCGTCAACTGCGACGTCTTGCAAGGCGCCGAACACATTGCTCAAAAACCCTAAGCCCGCCAAGTACCAGTAGTGCGATGAAGGTTCTGGGTGCAGCAGCGCTAAGAGCGCAAAGCTTAACAGCAAGCCGCTTTGCGCAAATAAAACCCAAGGCCTGCGATTGCCCATGGGGGCGAAGGTGAAGCGATCCATGATGGGGCCTGCCACCAGTTTGAAACTCCAGGGCAAGAAAACAAACGCGATGAATCCACCGACTTCCGCAGCCGTCATTCCAAGGGACGCCATATAAGCGGGTATTGCGACCTGGAAGAGGCCGATTGGCAGGCCTTGGGCGCAGTACAAAAGCGCAAGCGTCGCCAGCCGCAGGGCTTTATGGTCGGTCAGAGCAGGCAAAGGTCGTAACAGGGCGTTCATGATTTAAAGATCCTCTCGTTGCTAGAGCAGCTTCCACGGCCAATCTTTATTGTCAAATGTGCTTGCGTTACTTGAAGGGTTCCGGCCCTTTGGGTGTAATTAAGGCGCGGCGCAAGAGCATGCTTGAGTCCGTGTTGATTTCGACGCCGCAAGCGCCCTTTGCAGCGCATACGGGCAGTCTAGTGTGGGTTTTGGATTGTCGACGTTACATCTTTTGGCAGGCTGATCGGTTTTTTGGTTTTGCACAAGACTTTCACCTGATGAATCAACTTCTTGGCTCGTGTCGCGGCCAGAAAGCCAGTAAAGTATTCGGCTTTGCAGCGCAATTTTCTGTCTTGCGGTGCTTTGTTGAACAACGGGAGCCTGTTTTGAAAGAGTCAGATAAAGCGTTCGATATTCATGCTCGATTCGAGGGTGAGTCCTATCAAGATATCTTGGATCGAGATACTCGAGCGGTCCCAGAATGTTTGCGGGTAGAGCAAGCCCAATATCTGGGGAGTGATCCGGTGCCGGCAAGCCACTACACGTCCGTTGACCGCTTCGACCAAGAAGTTGAGCATATGTGGATGCGAGCCTGGCAAATGGCCTGCCGAGTCGAAGAGATTCCAGAAGTCGGCGACTATCTCGTTTATGAGATTATCGATAAGTCGGTCTTGCTGGTGCGTTCAGCGCCGGATCGAATTCAAGCGTTTTATAATGCTTGTCTGCATCGAGGGCGTAAGCTTGCGCTCACTGCGGGTAACAAGACCGAATTAAAGTGCCCGTTTCACGGGTTTTGTTGGCAGTTGAACGGTGATTTCAAAAGTTGCCCAACTCCTTGGGATTATCAGCATTTAGATGCAAAAACACTGCAGCTGCCAGAGTTAAAGGCCGATACCTGGGGCGGATTTGTGTTTGTAAGTTTTGATGAGGCGGCGCCGCCGCTAATGGACGTGATCGGCCCATTAGATTGGCACTTTAAAGATTGGCACTTAGAAGATCGGGCGATTACGTATCATGTTGCGAAAGTTGTGCCGTGCAATTGGAAGGTTGTCGCAGAAGCGTTTATGGAATCCCAACATGCGCCAACCACGCACCCGCAAATTATGACCCACGTGACCGACGTCAACTCCCAATACGATTTGTTCTCGGATTACGTCAGCCGACAAATCAGTGCGAGCGCCGAACCAAGCCCTTTGCTCGATCGAGAGACCGTGTCCGAGCAGCGGATCCTGGATGATATGACGAGTCGCCGTTACAAAATTTATAGTGATGTTAAACCCCTACCGCCCGGGGTGACCGCCCGCGCGTTTATGGCGGAAAACGTGCGGGAAAGTTTGCAGGCATTAAACGGGCATGATTATGGCCGCTATTCTGATGCCGAAATGCTCGACTCAATACTGTATAACGTCTTTCCGAATTTTTCCGTTTGGGGCGGGATGAAGCCAACCCGTGTCTATCGCTGGCGGCCCAATGGTCGGGATGTTGATAGCGCCATAATGGAAATCTATCAGCTTGATCTGGTCCCCAAAGACGGCGAGCGGCCGCGGCCAGCGCCGCGGCGAGTGCTCTCCGATGATGAACGCTGGAGTGATGCGGAAGAATTGGGCGGCCTCGGCGCGATCGCGGACCAAGATATGGGCAACCTTCCCTATGTTCAGCAGGGGCTAAAGAGCTCGGGTAACAATCAGGTGCAGTTCGGCAATTATCAAGACATGCGGATTCGTCAGCACCACATCATGATTCAGCGTTACATCGATGGCGAGATCTGACGACGGCTCCGAGCGTCACAACTGCCAAGGTGCGTCTTTAAGACTGTCGCCTTACTGCGTTCAGCGGACATGTTATCCGCTTCAGGCCCGGGCGCCGCAGCGCTGGGTGGATCTGAAGGTGCGGCCGGACTTAGGTTGATGAAAAGCGCGTGCCATGACGTTACCGAATAAACCCGCCGTTCATGACGCAATGCTTGGATAATGGCCGGTCCAGTCATTGTGCAAAGCAACGCTTGCGGCAAGATCCACTAGGTCCTGTTCGCGGTCCCACCCCGCGATGGCGTGTAGGCCAACGGGCAACCCGTCTGCGTCCCAGCCACACGGGACCGAAAGTGCAGGATGACCCGTCAGGTTCGCAATTGACAGGTGTGACCACCAAGCGGGTAGCGGCAGCCATGCATCATTTATGCAGACTCGCTGATCGCGGCTAGGATCCGCGAGCGGGGCTTGGGCATTCAGCGTCGGCGTTAGAATGAGACTGTACTGGTTTAACGTGTGTTCAAGGCGATCGTATAGCGCCGAGCGTTCGATCGCCTGAGCCTGAAGGCGCACCCCATCAGATTTGAAGGTCTCGTTTGACAGTAAGGCTTTCAGGGGCGCGCTGAGGCTGGCTTGTTGTTCGGGCTGCATTGCTCGAACGCGCGCGGCGAGATTCGCCGACATCAGTTCCAGCGACAGGCCACGATCGAAGGCAACCGGATCATCTTCAGCGGTTGAGATCTCGTATCCAGCCTGCTGTAGGGCTTTGAGAGACGGCTGAACGACCGCCATGATGTTTTGATCAGCTACTTGGCCGCCTAACGCTGGAATAAAAAGCGCTCTTTTTTTGGGGCCTTTTGCTCGCGATGGATCTGGCTGACTCAGCGGTGCAATCCGACGGCGGGACCAAGGGTCCAGGGTGCTTGCACCCTTCATGAGATTAAACCCTAGCACGAGATCCTCGACGTGCCGGCTGTTGATCGAGATTGAACTATTATTGCCAAAGTGAAAGGGCCAGGTCTCGTGTGGAATTGCGCCCAAGGTTACTTTTAAACCGAGAATGCCGCAGGCGGCAGCTGGTACACGTGCAGAACCGCCGCCATCGGTGCTGATCCCAAAGGCGCCGACCCCAGTCGCCACTGCCACGCCAGCGCCACCACTACTGCCGCCTGGCGAGCGGGTTGGGTCCCAAGGATTGCGGGTAATGCCAGTGAGTTCTGAGTCGGTGAGGAGTTGGGAGGCAAATTCTGGCGTGGTTGTTTTACCGATCAGCACAGCGCCGGCCTTGCGGAGTCGATCGATCGCAACGACATCTGCTTGCGGTTGAAATGTCTCGAAGGCCCTCGAGCCATAGGTTGTTCTTAAATCACAGGTATTCAATAAATCCTTTGCGGTAAAGGGCACGCCGAAGAGATAGGCGGCATCAGCTGGCGAGCCTTTCAGCAATAGCTGATCGCAGCGTTTTGCCTGCTCGATGGCTTGATCCCAAGCGATCGTCACAAAGGGGTTCAAGGCGCGCTGAACGCGTTCGGCTTGCCGAAGGGTTTGCGCCATAACGTCAAGTGCGGACAACTCACGATTCCGGATCAGTCCCGCAATCGCGATCGCGGAGCGCCCTAAAATATCCATCATTTGGACATCTTTTGATCAGAGGTAAACCAGGTCGTGCCGGCTTCAGTACGGCTGCAGAATCTTATGCCTCGACTGGGCTTGAGGGTTCGGCAAGGCAGCGGTTGACTGAAATCGTTGTGCATTGCGCGCTACGCCCCAGGCGCTTGAATCACCGCGCCGTCGGTAATCAATTGGGCAATGTCGTCGTCGCTGTAATCGAAATCCTTGAGTACCTCAGTTGAGTGTTGGCCGAGCAAGGGGACGTCACCGGTTGGTCCAAAAACGGTGTCATTGATGCGATAGCCTGCGGTTGTGACCTGTTGTGGGCCAGCCTTGGTTTCGACCCGTTGAAGTAGGCCGCGAGCCGTTGGTTGTCCACTTGCTAAGGTCTGCTCAAGACTTTGAACCCCGCCCGCGACGGCTTTGGCTTGGGCGAAGAGGACATCCCATTCCGCCGATGTTTTGGTCAGCAACCGGGCCGCAACCGCCTGCTCGATAGCCAGAATATCGGTCATGAACGCTTTGGTTGTGAGGGCTGCATAATCGTTTAAGCCAACGGCTTTACAGATTCCTCGGCAATGATCGGGGAAATAACCGGCCAGCATGACGTAACCGTCCTGAGTCTCATATCGACCGAGTAACGGTGCTTCTCGGTTACCTGCGGGTGCCGGTGGCGCGCCCGTCGAGGCGGCAATACTGGTATTACGATTGAGCAGTAGCATCGCAACGTCTTGCATGGCCAGGTCAATAAATTGACCTTCGCCGGTCCGCGCTTTCAGCAAAAGCGCGGCCAAAACCGCCGAGGCGGCTTGCATGCCGGTTGCATAATCCAGCACGGGACCCCCGGTTCTGATCGGGCCATCGCCGCGAATATTGTTGGCCATGTAGCCCGAGGTTGCCTGGACAACATCATCAAAGCCGGGTCGATTTGCATGGGGTCCGTTTCTTCCAAAGGCTGAAATCGATAGATAAATAAGACCAGGATTAGCTGCGGCAAGCGTTGGGTAATCTAAGCCGAATTGGGCCATGGTCCCGCCCTCAAAGTTTTCAACGAAAATATCGACCGTTGCAGCAAGCTTCTGAGCGCAGGCTTGGGCTTTTGAGGTCTTGAGATTCAAACAAATACTGCGTTTGCCGGCATTTTGAGGTACAAACCCGCTCCCAATTCTATGAGACAACTGCTCTGGCGTACCGCCCCAGGATCGTGTCATGTCGCCCGCTGGGGCTTCGACTTTGATAATCTCTGCGCCAAGCAGTCCGAGTTGATAGGTGCAGTATGGGCCAGCTAAAACATGGGTAAGATCCAGTACAACCAGTCCTTCAAGGGGTTTCATTTCAACAGCTCCGGGGTGATTCATTTCAGAAAATATAGAATCACTATAGCGTGGTTTTTCAGCTCAGTCTTGAGTTGGTGTGATACTCGCCGAGGGCGGGGGATCATTGATTTCAATGTTTTACTTTGCAGATCGAATCTTTTAAGTCTTTCTTTGAGTCGAGTGGTCTAATCGCCCAGATGCTGCTGCTTATTTTGGGAATCCCTCGAGGCTACGATATAGTATCGCCTTCAAAAAGAGGTAACCCAAGCATGTCAGAGATGAGTTTAGATGAAGCGGTTTTGAGTCGTCGATCGGTCCGCGGATTTCTGCCTAAGCCCGTGCCAAAAGCCCTCATGCGTAAGGTCTTCGACCTCGCGCAATGGTCACCCTCAGGTACAAATGTACAGCCTTGGAAAATATGCGTGGCGTCCGGTGAGGTAAGGGATTCTCTTCGAGCGGAATTTCTACGTCGCGTCAGCGAAGGCGAGCCCTCCAGACAGGATCATAAAGACAAGGGCCGCCTTGGCGAGCCTTATAAGCAGCGCCGACGTGATTGTGCGCGAGTGCTTTACGAGGCAATGGGCATCGAGTGGGAAGACAAGGCGGGCCGCGGCAGTGCGAGTTTGCGTAATTTTGAACTGTTCGATGCGCCGCATGTCGCGTTTTTCTGCATGGAGGATATCTTTGGCGGACAATCGGCGGCGGACGTCGGTATGTATACTCAGACCTTGATGCTCGCAATGACCGCACATGGGCTGGCCTCCTGCGCCCAGGGCACAATGGGGCATTATCCCGATCTTGTGCGTGAAACCTTTGGCCTTGAAGACAATATGACCGTGCTGTATGGATTGAGCTTTGGCTATGAGGATACAACGATCCCGGCCAACACTGCGCGGACAACCCGCGCCGCGCTAAATGAAAGCGTGCAGTTTATGGGCGGCGAGATTGACTATGCCTCAAACTAGAGGCTGCGGGCCGATTTGGCGTGCTGGCCAATGAGTTGCCGCATTAGCGCGGTTCAGTGCTCGTTATCCTGTTGGGTGTTGGTGCGCCTGACGTGAGTGGGTTTTCACGCAGAACGATCCGCTTCGCCGTCTCGATTGTTTTGCTGTCGCTTTTTGGTTGCCGTACAGTCTTACTCGGCGGTGTTTCGTCGTCCGATGATGCCGGTTCGTTGAACGACACGGGCATGGTGGCCTGTCAGTTTGCTGCCGCGCATCACCCGAAGGTCGCTCATCAAAAAGTGGACCGAACACGGGGTGATGCCTCCGCGACGGCTCGACGACATCAACAGGCCGCCGCCCAAGACTGTAATCGGCTGCTAACAAGCCCCGAATAAGCGCCATTGAAAGCCGTTTTAACCGGGCAGCGGGGCTCTGACTAATCGAGACTCGGCGCGTCAAACTCCGCGACGGCTCTGGCGGCTTCCTCGATTGCGGTATGGGTATAGGCACTGGCGCCCGCATCGGCATTGGCAAAGGTAATGTTGCCAAAACGTTGGCGCGCAATTTCATGGGGCGCTTCGCCCTTCGGCCAATCTTCATCCCATAAATCCAGATACTCGTGTGAATAACCGTGTGGCCACCGATTGACAGTGATGGCCAGGATGTCCCGTTTAGCGCTGAACCCAGCAGGGCCCAAGAGGTCTTGGAGTACGCTGCGAACCTCGCGTTCGTAATCTTCGAGCGTTAGGTTGAGCATTCTTGTTCGGGAAGCACGGAGCTTATCCCAGAAGTTTTCAATGCCATCTGGCGGCGATAGACTGCCCCAAAACGTGACAGGAACTGGGCCCGGATCATCGCTGGCCTGGGCGTAGCCACCGGTCTCGACCCCGTTCATGAGAAAGAGCGCTGAATGCAGTCGACCCGGGCAGGCGGCACCATCGATGCCAAGCTGGGTAAAAGGCGCGCGGGAACGAATGAGCACGTTGGTTAGGAGTAAGGGGTATTTGACCTGGTAGCGCTGGGCGGCTTTTTGAGCGGCGGGCAGCGTTGGGCAAATATAGGGGATGACCGAGTGATAGCAGGCCATCACGCATCGTTTCGCCGTCAGCGCAAAAGCTTTACCACCAAACAGGTAGGTGAGACGCACGGCGCCTTCCTGATGCTCAACATTAATAACCGTGCTTTGAAGGCGAATCTGTACCGCATTCTGTGGGCGATCGAGTTGTGAATAATCAAAGTCAGTGGTTGCGATCGTGTCGGCTGTCACGCCCGGCGCAATACTCGGGATGAGCCGTTGCACCAAGAGCCTGGCGATGCTGGCATTGCCGTCTGGAAAGATTCCGACGGGATAGTCCCAATCCGATTCCGCGGCGGCTTCGCCGATTAAATTCAATCCGGGCAGTCCGTCATCGAGGGCCTCGGCAACCGATAGGCACTCGGTCTCAAGACCCCAGGAGCCGTGGCAAGCCGTCTTGAACAGTTGCCGCGCCTCCGTGCCAAGGCCACCTTTTGATTCTAGAAAATCGAAATAGCCGGTGGTGTGTAAATAATCCCCTCGCTCAGCGCTGGATAAGTCGGCTAAGACATCGGTCTGACGTTGATAAAAGGCTCGTAACTGGGTTTTTGCCGTTGTGCTGATTGGAAATTGGTCGAGATAAGGCAACGGTGAGGTGGAGGGTGGTCCTTTTAGCGAACAACCCGTGACTAATTGGTTGACGCCATAGGTTTCAGCATCGAACCAAATCGCCTGGCCCTTTGCACCATTTCGACCATAGTTGAAGTCGGTTTGCTGACGTAGCTTGGGGATATTGACCCCGAGTGTCTGCATTAGCGCTGAAACCGTTTCGCTAAATTGCCAGTATTCCAGATTATGGGTGCCGCCGATCGCAAGCTGCAAGCGGCCGCCCTGGTGAAACTCATTACGCTTAGCGTGACCACCGAAGTCATCGTGATTGTCCAGGATTAGAATTTTTCGGTCTGGTCCAAAACGTTTCTGATAGTAGTAGGCCGCAGCGAGGCCTGAAATCCCGGCGCCGACAATCACGAGATCAAAGGATTCATCTAACGGTTGTGGTTTTGGATGAGGCAGACCATCTCGAGTGTAGGCATGTGCGCCTTCGAAGGATCCTGGATGGGACCCGCGCAGACCGGTTCGCGTTGGCGGGTAAGGTTTGTGATCAGCGCCGAGCGTTGTGGCGGCCGCCGCCGCTGAAGGCGTGATCCCAAGCCCTAAACTGATGAGGCCTGCGTCCTGTAGTAAATCGCGGCGGGTTATCTTGGTTGTCATGCCAAGATCAAAATCGGAGTATTTCAACGAGCGCGCTCCAAGGCAAACAGTACCGATCAATCCTACAAGGGTTGAATTAGATGCGCTATGGCGCCGGATTGGTCTGGTTGCTTAAACGCTGTATTTAAGTTCGGCTGTGGTCGTCCTAGGTCGTCTCAAGCGAATTCGTGAGTTCGCGGGCGTATTCCGGGAGCAGCTGGGATGCTGATTTTGGGTAAAGAATCGCCTGTGAGGGCGCCTTGAGAGCGCCGCTTTAAAAGAAAGCGGGGCTTGCTCAGTTGCCCCGCCGCCAAGTCATGTTATGCCCTCGCCACGGTCAATTATTCAGCGTACATCGAGCGGTTCTGGTCTTTAATCGAGTTCCCAAACTTTGGCTTGGAACGATTTCGCTCGCAGATCAACGGTTGAAATATGCAAGATTCGGGTTGGGGAATCGTCGTCGAAGCCATAAACCTTGAGCTCAGTTCCGTTCCTGGACCAAAGGCCGAGCGTCATGCTTTTTTGAAGTGCCCCAGTGTCGTCAATGGCTTGGACGGTGCCTGTGAAATAGCCTTTTGAATTGGCGTCATTGGTACTGACCATATTATGGGTTGCGTGGACAAGGCCATATTTCCCAGCCAAACCCTCGTAGGTGATGACCATGCCGCGCTCGCTCATGGAGATGTCGCTGATCGAGAGTTCGACTTCAATAAAATTGTCGAACCCGTGGTTGTCGGCTTGTGCGATGAAGCTCAAACAAAAAGTGGCTACCATTAAAACGAATGTTCTGATCATTGTGATCTCTCTAATTAAAATGTGCGTGTACAGAACAAGTGCTGGTTCGCGATTGTTCATTTAAGCCCCTCAATCATTTAACAGATTGAGCGGGCAACTGTCAGAAAAAAAGGTTACGAGGTGCCCAGCGCTATCTCACAACACATTGTAGTAAATGGTGGTCCCCATGTTCTCGATTT
>ERZ651776.960-NODE-960-length-37115-cov-14.641503_pt1 | contig 37115 bp, 31 predicted proteins | sample MGYA00514761_ERZ651776 | MGnify/ENA metagenome assembly ERZ651776
TTTACTTGCGTTTTCTTTGTTCACATTAACCTATTTTTTGTTTTATCTCTTTTGTTTCAAGTTTGTTTCAAGTTATCCTATAAAATCCTATAACTAAGAACCACGATCCCTAAAAATTTTTTCATTGTTTAAATTTTGCCTCTACATCTCCAAATTCTGATGAAGAAACTTTAATTAATGTATTGTTATTTATAGGAACTGGAAAACCGTACGCCCCAGTTAAAATTAAATCATCTTTTTTTAAAATAACATTTATCTTGGCTTGTTCTTTAACTAACCATTCAACTTCAGACAACATATCAAAGGGCCATTTTTTATCTGTCCACGTATCTATTGTTTTATTATCATAAATTAGTTTTAGATCTGTTATTTTTTGATCTTTTGAAAATTCATTTTTTGGTCCTAAAATAACGCCAGCGTGTAATGCATTATTTGCTAATAGTTCTGCACCATAAGGTTCTTCTCCGTTAAAAACTAAATTATGAATTTCTATTAAAGGATAAATTGAATCGATTGAGTTGAGTATATAATCGAAAGAAACAAGTTTTGGATCTATGTCACGATTTAACTTAACACCAAACTCAGCTTCCATAGCAGGATTAGAATAATCTTTTTTATTTAGCTCCACCCCACTTTTATATAATTCACTTTTCCAAAGTGTTCCCCAAGCAGGCTGGGTGAAACCCATTTTTTTTTGGGTATCTTTAGAAACACAACCAATCTTATAGCCCATAACTTCTTCACCTCTATCAATTCTTAATTTTGAGATTTTTGACTGGATAAGTAGCGCATCATTATTGCTTAATTTTATTTTTGTTTTAAAAATTGAGCTTGGATTATTGCTATCATAATCATTTAAAATAGTATTTGCGTATTCGTTTAATTCTTTTTGATTTAATTTAATCATCGATAAACTTTTATCACTGTGTTAATAGTGTGTACAGATTTGAAATAACTTTCAATTAACGTTGATAGTATTTATTTTTTTTATATATGGGTACATCAAATTTATTCATCTTTTTTTCCTTCTATAAAGTGTTGATTATCTTCAAGTATTTGTTTCATCTTTTGCTGTAGTTCTTCTGCTGAAAGATTGTCAATGCTGTCGGTATTTTTGATTATTTGTTTATCAATATAATAACCAGCAACCTTACCTCGCAATTCCTCTGCACGTAAAGCAACACCAACCATTTTATTTTCTTCTGCGATTTGACCTAAATAATTAAGCCGAGCCATATGTTTATCAGGATCAATATTATTTTTGATCCTGAAGTCTTCTTTAAGTTCACCTATGCGTTTAACAACGTGGGGAGAGATTTTGGGGTTTAACAACTCATATGCTCTTTGATATGCACTATCAGATGCATAACCTGCTTTCATTGCAACTTGAGTGTTGGTCAAATTAGAATTACCAAAATAATTCTCGACATACAGATTACAAAACATTTTCTGCATTTCTGTAAGTGGTTTTTCTACTAGCTTCATAATTAAAAGTCCTCCGTGTCTAGTGGGTTTGGGTCCTTATCTGATATCAACTTCATATCCTTAAGAACTTTAAGATGAGAATAGAGAGTTTTTTTAGCTAAAGAAATTTCTGCATCTTTTGCCAATTCATCAACTGAACGTATTCCCTTTTTCCATAAATCTATAAGTTTAAAGTCTTGTTGTTTTAGATCAGGATATTTTGTCCACACACCATTTTGATCCATAGTAAGAAGATAGTTTTTAGCAGTTTGCGAACCGCCAAAATTACGAGCTTTAGCAAACGTTACTCGACATTCCATATTTTTAGCTCCAGGCATATTAAATGTTTCATCCTCTCCTAGCTTTTCTAACAAAATACTTGTGTCTAATAATCGTTCTTTAGAACTAGATCCACTAGATAGACCTAACTTGTTTGAGTGGTGAAAAAAGCAACTAGAAAACCCTTTAGTTTTATTTTTGGTTAACCAATGTATTATCGGGGTCCAATCTGTACTTCTATTTTCATCAATATCTGCAAGAGCTGTAATATTATCTAAAAAAAGAAAAGATTTGTTACCAGTTATCTTTTCTATTCCATAAAGATATTCATCAATAAATTCCCTCCCTTTACGTCCATAGTCTTTAGCATCTGACTCTGACATATTACGAGCTACAGCAATCATATTAAAACCATATTCAAAACCGTTCATTTCAAGATTATCTTTTGTTAAAAGGAATAAATTATTATGATCAACTTCTTTATTTTGTTCATAAAGATTATTACAAATTGCATCTCTTCTTTCTAAAATATCAGCTCCTGGAAGTTCTCCCTCAACATATGCACAAGTAATTTTCTTTGGAACTTTATAACCAAGAAAGTCTAATCCACTCGACATATGAATTGCTAGTCCTAAACCATATATAGTTTTACCTACACCCGAAGGACCGACAATCTGATTTGTACTCTTATTTGTAAAAAGAGGTTCCATTACAAACTCAACAGGGGGGAACTTAAGATGAGTAAATTCTCTACTTGTTATGATTGGATAAGGTTTTCTAACTTCTTTTTCTTCAACTTCATCTTTAATCTTAAACTCATCAAACCTTGGAAAGTTTGCCTTAAGTTTATCTGCTAGAGCTTTAATATGATAAATATTTTTAGCTGGATCTTCCTTAAACGCTTTGTATTGATAATCATATCTGCTTAAACGATTATTAACTTCATCATCATTTGTTAAATCACAAAACCTCTTTACGTAAAGTTTTACTAACTCTAATGGGATATTTGTTTGAGTTGCAAATGCACCAGCTAATATTAAATGATTGTCGTTACGACCACCAGACCAACAAGACTCTAATTCTCCAAAGAAACTAGCTAGCTGTAAATGTTGCTTAATCAACAATGGATCAGCGTTAACGGGCTCTCTAGAATCTAATACAAGGCGATCTAGGCCATCTATTATGGAATAACCAGAAGTAAGTAATTCAACTATTGTCCCTTCATTCTTATCAACATAAGAATAATTTTTAACTTTCGTACCTTCAGGAACTTTATAAACTTTACGTGTAGTTATAATTTTACCATTAACCTTTTTTCCAATTGTGTAAGTGTCAGGAAAACAAACAAAATAATTATTAACTTTAAATGTCTTGTCATCACTTTCAGCATCCATAAAGCGTTGACCAGGAGCGCCATACTTACCTGGGTTATGATACACAGCTAAACGTTTAGTTTCTAATGCAGCTGCCAAATCTTCATCTGTCCATTCTTTTTTAGCGATTACATTCCAAGTAAATTTTCCCTTCTCATCTTTTAAACAGACAGGGTGTTTGTCTTTTGACTTATCATCAGGTTTATAAATTGCTGGGGTTAATGACATACCCCAGCTTTTATATTTTTGTATTTTAGCAATATTCGTTTCCATTATTTGACTTTGCCTCCAGCTTTATATTTCTTCTTAAGATCGATTTCAGATTTCAAAAAGTCTTTAAAACTTCCTGAATAACCTTCCTCTTTCATTTCAAGCCATTGTGATTTTAAGCTATCCATAATGTCTGGCATTAAATCCATAATTGCATCGTAAGGATCTGAATAATCAGAAGCTAATTTCATTAACTTATCTCTTTCTTTGAGATCTCCTTTACCGTCTAAAGGTTTATCTATTTTCATTATTTAACCTCCTCTCGTAAATCAGGAGCGCCAATAAACACTTCGTCTTGGCAATGACCGCATAGAGCAGAGATTTGATATTCCTCTTTATACCAATTGTTGATTAAGGATTGCTGAACATCTGCTGTGGACCGCGAACAGAAGGTGCATTTTTCCTTACCTATAACATAATTTATGGATGCCCTTAATTTGGTTAAAGGCATATTATTTATAGATCCATCAGACCATTCAGATGTAAAGAAATGATCAGGTTTATCTGTAAAGTCTGTGATGTGCTGTTTAACTGACTTAACGTTAAGTTTAGGCGGGCTTTTAAATAAAGAATAAATATCCTCTATTGCTTCTTTTATCTTTGTCTTCATATTCAAATATTTCCTTTCAAGAAATAAAAAACCCGTCAACTGCGGACACAATCAACGGGTTCGTTAATTTGAATATTACTAATCTAAATGGAATATATAACGTCTTGGAACAGACTTCAATAACAGTAGATTAATAATATTAATTGTCCGACTATAAATTGAACTTTGTCCGGGTATGAAGACTTGCTACTACTGCCTAAAAGTTTTTGACGTGTCAGTTTAAATAACTTTTAACTTTAAACTCTAATAATCTTTTTCAAGGATTACATTTCCTTCTTACAATACGTTGAGTCTGTACGTCAATTTATTTTTTTCACTATGTAAAAGTTTTTTGTTGTGTTCTATCAACGTTCACGATCCGTTAAATAAGACTCTATTATCAACAATTATTTCACCGGAATTTACCGTACAGTTGAGCGCGGTCAGTGGATTGAACTATGAAAAGACCGTGACTTGTAAGGCCTCTTTTCATTTGAATGTTGCTTCTATTCTTTATTTCTCCGCTTATACAAGAGAGAAAAAGAGAAAATATATATTCTCTTATTCTCTCTCCCGTATAGTAAGATTTAAAGAGCCTTCAATAGTGTCCACTATTCCTAACCAAGCTTATCAACTATTTCTTCAGCTTTAATATTAGCATAAACTTTTAATAACGTTCTTGGTTCCAGGTGACCACTGATAACCTGAACCTCTGGAACAGATAGTTTTTTATCAGTAAACAATCTGCATATACTTTCGTGCCTCAAGTCGTGAAAATGTGCATCTTCTATTTTGTAGAACTTCATTAATCTCTTCCACATCATTAAGATTGCATTTGCACTTTTACGTATAGGCATATTATCCTGCAAGAGCTGCACTGCTCTTTTTGATAATGGTATTGTTCTAGGTTTTACTTTTGCTTTAACCACTCTCAACATCGCACCATTAATATGTTCAGGCTTTATATTTGCTATTTCTGATCTACGTAAACCTGTCTCTAAAGCTAACTCTATTATAAACTTCATTTGTGGATCTGCTCTATTTCCACGTAGCAGTTTGTGTAATTCTTCTTTTGTAAATCTTCTATCACGGGGTTCAGGATTAACGGGCCTCCTGATATTAAGCACAGGGTTATTAACATTATAACCCCATTCTTTAAGGGCTATAGAGTATAGATGAGATATGATCGCTAAACGTCTATTAACAGAACTAGATTTCAAGGACTTCAAACTTCTATCTCTGTAGGATGCAATCATTGAGCTATCAACTTTGTTTAATTTAAAATTAACAAATCCCTCGGTTAAAATATATTTAACCAATCTACTCTCCATTTCTTTAGAACGTTTAGATATAATGATTTCATCTCGGTATCTTTCTAGACACTCTTTTAAAGTTGGATATTCAACCTTTTTAAGATTATGCAAATCACGTTGTAAATCCAATTCCATTTGCTTTCCCCAACTGATCGCGTCACTTTTTAAACTAAACGTTTGTGTTCGTGAGGGATAACCAACACATCTAACTACACTCTGCCATTTACCTGAACGTCTTCTAATATAAGCCATTATTTATCCTTTCTCGGTTGTTAGTGAGTACAAGAGTGAGTACAAGCAGTTACTGCTTTGAGATAAGTGAGTTATACTTTAGTTAAAATGGGTTCACGCAGTACACTCATAATGTATTGGTCCCAGGTTCGAGTCCTGGCGGGCCCACCAATACTTTATAGCTTAGCTAGTTCTTTAAATTTTTTAAAAAAAATATCCACTCTTTACTTCTTTCTTCCCAAGAGTAAGTTCTATTCATCGTATCAACTTGTAACTTCAAAAGTTCTTGATTTTCATTCGACCAATAATTTTCGATACATTCATTAAGTTTAATTTGAAACTTATCATCAAGATTATGAAAATTTCCATCAAAAGTTACAAATTTTCCAAAGGGACTACAAGTTTCATAAAGAGCTCCAAGGCTAGTTGTTACCATGTTACATCCTGCTGCCATTGACTCTATAGCTGATATGCAGCTTGTTTCAGGCCATATACTTGGAAAAGAATAAATATGCATTTTCTTTAAAAGTTCAATTATTTTAGTATTATCTAAATATCCTAAATAATTAATATTATTTGAGTTTTTGCATTCATCGAAAATTGATTTATATTTCTGATCATATTTTTCACTAAATTTTTTTCCATAAATTTCAGTCGATGAACAAACATTTAATTCAACATTTTTCAAATTCATTTTTTTGAAGATATTTAATAAATTTTCTAATCCACGCCAAGGAGTAGTGTGATAAATCAAATTTATTTTATCTTTAGGTTTTTCATGATGTTCAATTTTTTCAACTGCATTTCTAATCACAATTGATTTATTTTCTGGAATTTTGAATTGATATTGGAATTTTTCAAAATTCCAATGAGAATTAAAAATTATGTAGTCTAATCGATCTACAAATTCTTTTGAGCCTAAATTCTTTGCTTCTTCTTGATTTACAAAATGCTGCATCCATAGAACATTTATCTTATCTTTTTCTAATAAATTTGGATTGGCATTATTTAATATAAGATTAATTTCCTTAAAGTATTCATCTGGAACGTACTTAAATAGTAATCTTAATTGATTTTCACTCCCACCATGACTTTCAGAAAATAGAACTGGCCTTGAAGTATCGCTCTCGATTTTATTTAAAATTCTTTCTTTTTCAGTCAATGATGGATCAGTCTATAAATTTCTTTAGTGTGTCAAACAAAGCTTCAATACTCCCATCATTACTTTGAATTATCGAAGAAAACTCCTCTTTTTGAGTTCTAGCAAGACTCAATCCTTCAATAATTAAATCTCTAATTAATGGGTTTTCAGTATCTTTTGTATAAATTCGCCAATCAATTTTTATCTCAGGTCTTTTGTCAGTTGCCACAAGTTTGCTTGAAACCATTGTATATTTTTCATTTAATTTTTCTTTGGCAATAACTTCAATTTCCGGATTGGAGTATTCTGCTAATCTACTAGCAAAACTTTTTAGAAAATATTGTTCAAAAAGAATTGCATATTCTTTTATCTGATCCTCTGACAATGTTTTTCGATATTGACCAAGTGTATAAAAACCAATTCCTCTTATATCAACCGTTTCTTTAGCAATAGTTTTTAATTTTTTTATCTTTTCTTCTTTTGAAAAATTATTATTTAGCGCCTCTGATGCTCTATTGACTGTTGATTGAACAAATATATCTGGCTCAATTGAATTTGAATTAACTGTACCTATAAATATGAATATTAAGCTTACACTGAGTAATAAATTCTTCTTAGATATCATGAGTCATTTTGAATTTATTATTGTGTTTCTACTTCTTCCCAATCACCATCATTTTGTGTTTCAGTAGTAGCTTTGGAGTTTAAGATTTTTCTCTCTCGATCCTGTAAATATAAACTTCTAACTGAAGCATAAAAATCCATTGAGTTTTTCTCAAGATTATCAATTGAATCTAAGTTCTTTGCTCTAAAATCAATTCCAGTCAAACCTCTAGATCCCCAATACTCAACATCAGAAACATGTTGGGTATCTTTACCAGCAGTTATGTTGTACCAAGCATCACCACCCATTAGATTTCCAAGTGAACCAACTGTATCTCTCACAGTAGTTGGACCCAAAACTGGAAGGACTAAATAACATCCTGGTTTAACCCCCATACTTCCAAGTGTTTGTCCATAATCTTCTTTTTCATAGGCTTCAAAACCAAATGAGTTAGCTACATCAAAAATACCAAGCACTCCTATAGTTGAATTGATTGCAAGCCTTAATGTATTTTCTCCTGCTTCCTTAAATTGCCCCTGAAGAATATTATTAGGAATAGTAACTAGGTTTGATAGGTTGTCCATAGCATTGCTTGTTCCTGATCGAATTGGCGATGGTAAAGCCCTATAAACAGAAGCTACTGGTTTAAAAATAGCACCATCTAAAACTTGGTTAAATTTAAATGTTGCTCTATTTAAACCTTCAAAACAATCTTTTGTAGTCTCAGCCTTTACTCCAGTTAGAGACAACAAAGTAATAAAGAGAACTATTTTAATTTTTTTCATTGTTAATGATTTTATAGTATATTTACCTATAATGTAAATATTGATTTATAGTAAATAAGACTTGATAACCGCCATGAATTTAACATTAAATTATTCTCCAAATTTTCAAACACCTAAAAGAAACGCAAAACAAATCAAATTCATCATTTTTCATTATACTGGTATGAAAAAAGATTCGGAAGCCATAGCAAGACTAACCGACATTAAATCTAAAGTTAGCTGTCACTACCTAATTAAAAAAGATGGAGAAATAATTATGATGGTTCCTGATTTATATAGTGCATGGCACGCAGGCAAATCTCGTTGGAAAAAAAACAATTCATTGAATAAAAATTCAATTGGTATTGAAATTTGTAATCCTGGACATGAATTTAATTATAAAAAATTTTCAAATAGACAAATTTTATCCCTGATAAAGTTAAGTAAATTTTTAACAAAGAAATATAAGATAAAACCTAAGAATATATTAGGTCACTCAGACATTGCTCCTGATAGAAAAAAAGACCCAGGAGAAAAGTTTCCATGGGAATATTTAGCAAAAAAAAAAATTGGTATTTGGCATGGTTTAGACATTAAAATTTTAAAACAATTAAGAAAAGAAAAACTCTCTAAAATTGATCAAAATTCATTTTTAGAAAATATTTATAAAATAGGTTATCCAAAAAAAACCTCAAAAATACTTAATAAAAATAAGTATAATATTATGATTACAAAAGCTTTTCAGCGGAGATATAGGCCAAGTTTAGTGAATGGTAAATCTGATCAAGAATGCCTATTAATCAGTCAAGATCTTTTGAAAAGTTTACATTAGAATTATCTTGCAGTTTTTTATTTTAATATTAAATTGTTATTGCCAGATAAACGACTTATCGCTTTAATTTTTTAAAGAGGAAAGTCCGGGCTCCGCAAGGACACAGTGCCAGATAACACCTGGCGGGGGAAACCCTAGGGATAGTGCCACAGAAAATAAACCGCCATAACATGGCAAGGGTGAAAAGGTGTGGTAAGAGCACACCGGTTCTATTGGTAACAATGAACGCTGGAAAACCCCACTGGGAGCAAGACTAAGTAGAGATGACATTGTTGCAAAACTAAAAGCCGTCTTTGGCTAGTCATCAGGGTTAGTTGCTTGAGCTTAAGAGTGATCTTAAGCCTAGAGAAATGATAGGTTTAAATGACAGAACCCGGCTTATAGTTTATCTGGCGAACTTTTCCACAGCATAGATTTAAAAAATTTCAAATGTTCACCTTTTGATTCATATTTGAATCTATTGTGTTCTTATTTTTCTTTCATTGAGTGTATTTTAAGAAATACAGATTTATTGAATTCTTCAAGGATATTGATATCAAAATATTAGTCTATTTAGCCAGTAATTACCTAAAATGAACGTATTGACTATATTCTAAAAAACCCATAATATCCCATATATTCCCAAATAAGGAATTTATGAGATATAAAAATTATGTTTTTATCAACGTACGAAAACAAAATAGACAAAAAGGGAAGGGTGTCAGTGCCAGCTAGTTTTAGATCGCACTTATCGAATTTAGGATATAATGGGATTATTTGTTATCCTTCATTTAATAACCAATCTATAGAAGCTTGTTCGCAAGATAGAATTGAAAAACTTTCAGCAAGTATAGATTCATTAAATCCTTTTGAAGAAAAAAGAGATTTTTTCGCAACATCAATTTTATCTGAAAGTATGAATTTACAATTTGATAGTGAAGGTAGAATTTCACTTTCAACAAAATTATTAAAACATGCAAAAATTAAAAATAACATGCTATTTGTTGGTCAAGGTCAAACATTTCAAATATGGGAACCAACAGCGTTTGAAAAATTTAAGGTAAATGCAAGAAAAAAAGCAAATCTAAATCGTGCAAGCCTTAAATGGGAAAAACATTTTAATAAAACTGAGGGGGAATAAAAATGACGATTAACTTTAAAACACCAGAGATAAAAGAATTACAACCAAGATTATTAGTTTTAGGAGTAGGTGGAGCAGGTGGAAACGCCATTAATGAAATGATAGATCATGGACTACAGGGAGTAGAATTTATTGCAGTAAACACTGATGCTCAAGATTTAAAATTAAGCAAAGCTAAAGGAAGAGTCCAAATAGGATTAAATTTAACTAAGGGTTTAGGAGCTGGTGCAAAGCTTGATATTGGTCAAGCGGCTGCAGATGAATCTTTAAATGAAATTGTAAACATATTGCAAGGTGCCAACATGGTTTTCATTGCAGCTGGAATGGGCGGTGGAACTGGTACTGGTGCAGCACATGTAATTGCTAGAGCAGCTAAAGAATTAAACATTTTAACAGTTGGTGTTGTGACACTTCCATTTATGTATGAAGGGCCCTCAAGAATGAGAAGAGCACAACAAGGGCTTGAGGAATTAAGAAAGCATGTTGATACAATAATAGTAATTCCAAATCAAAATCTTTTTAAAATTGCAAATGAACAAACTACATTTGAAGATTCATTTAATCTTTCAAATAATGTTTTGATGCATGGCGTTCAAAGTATTACAGACTTAATGGTAAGACCTGGTTTAATTAATTTAGACTTTGCAGATGTTGAGACTGTTATGGCATCAATGGGTAAAGCAATGATGGGTACTGGAGAGGCCGAAGGAGAAGGTAGAGCATTAAAAGCAGCTGAGATGGCAATTAGTAATCCACTTATTGATGACTACACTTTAAAAGGTGCAAAAGGATTATTAATAAATATTACAGGTGGAAAAGACTTAAAACTTTTTGAAGTTGATGAGGCAGTGAATAAAGTTAGGGCTGAAGTTGATCCTGAAGCTGAATTAATTATAGGAGCAATTACAGATGTGGCACTCGATGGAAAGATGAGAGTATCAATTGTTGCAACTTCGTTAGACGGACAACAACCGGAAGCGAAATCTGTAATTAATATGGTTCACAGAATACAAAATCGAAATCCAGGTTACTCAGATTTTGGAAATACTACTTCTGCTCAATCTTTTAACTTTTCAACAACAATGGCTAGCACACCAATCACAGATGGTGCAAATGCATTAAAACTAGAAAATGAAGTGATTGAAGAACAAGAAACAAACATTTCTAGTTCAGAAACATTCGGTCAAAATGAAATGAATAATGTTGAAAGTGAAATATTAGGCGAAACATTTAGTAATGAAATTAATGATTCAGAACAATCAAATTTAGATGAGTCTATTAATAGCTTGAATGAAACAGAACAAACATCAAATGGATTAGAAAATTTCGGTGTAAAGGAAGAGTCTGAATTGGATTTATTCAATTCCGAGTCTGAAAGCAGAGACTCAAACAATTTATTATCTGAAGAAAGTAGAGATAATAATTTGGATGAAGATGACTTAGAAATTCCAGCATTTTTAAGAAGACAAAAAAATTAATGGTCTTTGAAAAAATAAATGAAAGCCACCATAATATCGGGCAATGCAAAACATTATCCGGTATTGCTAAATGAAATAATTAGCATTATTACCCCTCAATATGGTGGCACATTTATTGATTGTACATTTGGTCAAGGAGGTTATTCCAAAAAAATCTTAGATTATCCAGACACAAAAGTAATTGCAATAGACAGAGATATTGAAAGCATAAAAAAAGCAGAAAATATTCGAGAAAAATTTGAAAATAGATTTCTATTCAAGAACATAAAATTTAGCCAATTAACAAATCTAAAATTGAAAAAAGAGGATATTAAAGGAATAATATTTGACCTAGGCTATTCATACACACAAATAAAAGACCCAAAAAAAGGTTTATCTTTTGATTTTTCTGGAGAATTAAATATGAAGTTAGGCATTAATGAGTTTTCAGCAAAAGAAGTAATCAATAAACTTGAGGAAAGGGAACTTTTAAACATATTTAAGTACTTTGGTGAAGAAAAAGAAAGTAAGAAAATTGCACGTAATATTGTTGAGGACAGGAAATCAAAAGAAATAACCACTGAAGAGCTAGTAAGAATTATAGAATCCACAAAAAAGAAAAAAAATCATAAGACACATAGCGCAACAAAAGTATTTCAAGCTTTAAGAATTTTTGTAAATAAGGAAATCAGTGAATTAATCTATGGACTTATTAATGCAGCAAAAGTTTTAAAAAAAGATGGTATAATTGCAGTAGTAACATTTCATTCTCTTGAAGATAAAATAGTTAAATATTTTTTTAAAAGTTTGTCAGAAAATAAAAGTGTCTCAAGATATTTGCCTAAAGAGGATGAAAAGATTAATCTATTCAAATTAATTAATAAAAAACCGATAATTCCCTCTCAAAAGGAAATTAATGAAAATCCACCATCAAGATCTGCCAAACTTAGATATGTTGTAAAAAAAGAAGACTTTTTTAATTTTGAAACAGATATTTTAGATAAATTTAATTATTTGTTAGAGATTGAAAATTATTCAGAAAAACTATGAAAAAAATACTTTTAGCAACTATCATATTATTAATAATTGTTACATCATTAGTGAAAAACTCCACAAAAGAAATTGAAGATCAAACGTTTAGCTTAAACGAAAATATCAGAACTCTTAAGTCAGAATTAGGGGATTTAATTCTTGAATACAACTATTTAAGTGCTCCAGAAAAGTTGATTGAATACCAATCTCAATATTTTCAAAATGATCTGAAAAAAATTGATATTAAAAAAATGAAAAAAATCATCTTGATAAATAATAATTTAGAGACAACAGATTTTAAAATTAAAACTAATAATAATGAATAAAGATATTAAAGAAAATATTATTCTAGAAGAATTTGATAATGAATTTTCATTTAAAAAAAATAAATCAAATTTAAAAATTGAATTTAATAGAATAGCTTTTCTTTTTTTTATTTTTTTTGTAATTTCGATAATCTATTCTATTCAATTGCTTCATCTAGGCAGTTTAAAATCAAATATAGTAAATACCAAAACTCTAATAAGTGAAAAAAATCATAGAGCAGATATTATTGATAGAAATGGAAATTATTTAGTAAAATCAGTAAGATCTATAGATATCGGAATAAATCCTGTTGAGGTAATTGATAAAAAAAAATTATTAATTAACTTAAAATTAATATTCCCCAATAAAGATTATTCTAAAATAAAGAAAAAATTAAATAAGAAACAATTCTTTAAATTTGAAAAACAATTATCTCAAGAGAATTATCAAAAAATAATGTCACTTGGTGATAAATCTATTAGACCTGAGGAAAATTTAACAAGATTGTACCCACAAAAGAAACTCTTTAGTCATATTATAGGACAAATTGATGACGGCAATAATGGTATATCTGGTTTGGAAAAATCATTTGATCAAGAATTAAAAGACTCAGTTGAACCTTTACAATTAACAGTGGATACAGAAATTCAATTTTTAATTAGAGAGGAGCTTATAAAATATCATTCAATTTTTCAAAGCAAAGGAAGTGCGGCAATCTTAATGGATTCTACTAATGGAGAGATTTTGTCATTAGTTTCATATCCAGATTTTGATTTGAATAAGAGGGAAAAAATAACGGATATTAATTACATTAATAGAGCAACAAAAGGCATTTATGAACTTGGATCAGTATTTAAAGCATTTACTATAGCTGCGGGATTTAACGAAGGTTTAATTGAACCAGAAACACAATTCTTAAATTTAAAAAAAGAACTTTCATGTGCTGGTTTTCCAATTAGAGAGTATGACAAAAATTTACCTACAGATTTAACAGTAGAAGAAATTTTAATTAAATCAGGAAATATAGGTTCAGTTAAGATAGGGCAAAAAATTGGAATAGATAAATTTAAAAATTTTTTATACGACACTGGAGTACTTGGAAAAATAAATTTTGATATTGAAGAGGTGGGTCAACCACAACCTGTTACCTGGGGAAAATGCAAATTAGCTACCGCTTCCTTTGGGCATGGAATTAATACAAATTTATTACAATTAACAAAAGGTTATGCAATTATTTCAAATGGTGGATACGATGTTAAACCTACCTTGATTAAAAAAGAAACAGATGTTTATAAAAAAACGATAATTACTAAAGCCACATCACAAAAAATAAATTCTATTTTAAGAAAAATAGTTGTGACAGGAACTGCTAAATTAGCAAATGTAGATGGTTACGAAATTGGAGGAAAAACAGGTACTGCAAATAAAACAATAAATGGCGTATATACTAATAAAAAAATAAATACATTTGCATCAGTTTTTCCAATATCAAAACCACAATTTGTTTTTGTTGTTTTAATAGACGAACCTCAAATTAATAATAGTTATATATATGAGTATAGAGACGGCTCAGGATTTAAATTAAAAGGAGCCCCAAGAAACACTGCAGGATGGACTTCAGTGGAGGTAGCAGGCAAGATTATTGAAAAAATTGGGCCTATTTTAGCCACAAAATATATAGAAATTAATTAGGTAATGTTAATAGGTGATTATTTCCATAAAGTAAATTCTAAGTATAAGAGCCATAGTTTTTCCAATCTTAGTTTCAACAGTGCCTCATGCAAAAAAGGCAGTATTTTTTTTGCAATAAAAGGTAACAAAATTGATGGAAACAAATTTATTGATAAGGCTATTTTAAATGGAGCAAAAACAATAATTTCAAATAAAGGGTTTAAAGGTTTCAAAAAAAAAATCCTTTATTTAAATTCAAGAAATGTAAGAAAAACATTATCAGAAATTAGTTATAGAATATTAAAACTAAGACCAAAAAACTTAATTGCAGTAACCGGAACAAATGGAAAATCATCAGTGGCTGATTTTTATTTTCAAATATTAAAATTTAATAATAAAAGAGTAGCCTCTATTGGCACATTGGGAATACAAACAATCAATACGAAAACTAAAGTGTCAAATACAACTCTAAACCCAATTGAGTTAGGGTTGTGTTTAGAAAGTTTAAAGAAAAGAAAAATAGACAATGTAATTTTAGAGGCATCTAGTCATGGTCTTGATCAACATAGGTTAGATGGTCTAATTTTTAAAACTGGTATTTTTACCAATCTTTCACGCGATCATTTAGATTATCACAAGACGTACAATAATTATTTGAAGTCAAAACTATATTTATTTGAAAAATTACTTAAAAAAAATTCTAACGTAATTACAGATTATAAAATTAAAGAATTTAAGAAAATTAAATCTATAGCACTAAAAAAAAAATTAAACATGGAGACTATTAATAGTTATAAAAATGGTCTGAAAATTATTTCTCATAAATATTCACAAGGAAAACAATTAATAGAATTTTGTTATAAAAATAAGATATATGAATTTCAGACCTACTTAATAGGAAAAATCCAAATTAAAAATATTCTGATGGCGGCTCTTGCTGCCAAGAAAAGTGGATTAAGTTTTAAACAAATCCTAAGTGCAATAGCTAGAATTAAACCAGTTAATGGTAGACTTGAAAAAATTGGAATGATTAAAAATCAATCAAGTGTTATTTTGGATTATGCACATACCCCTGACGCATTAAAAACTTGTCTTAAAAATTTAAAAGAGCAGTTCAAAGGAAGTAAAATTTCTATCGTTTTTGGTTGTGGTGGCAATAGAGATAAACCAAAAAGAGCAATGATGGGTGCGATAGCAAACAATTATTGTGACAGAGTATATTTAACTGATGATAATCCAAGATGGGAAGATCCACATAAAATCAGACAAGCGATTAAAAAAAAAATTAAGAAATCTAAAGTTTATGAAATAGCGAATAGAGCTAAAGCAATTAAAAAAGCGGTGTTAGAAATGAAGACAGGAGAAATTTTAATTGTAGCTGGTAAGGGACATGAGAATATTCAAGATTATGGAAAATATAAAAAATTTTTTTCAGATAAAAAAGAAATTCTTTCCAGCATCAAAATAAAAAATAAATTTTTATCAAATAATCTTAAACTTAATATTCTTAAAGAATTGGAGGAAGCCAATCATATTTCCTCAAAAATAAAAATCCTTAATGCATCAATTAATTCAAAAGAGGTTAAACGAAATGATGTTTTTTTTGCAATCAAAGGTAAAAATAAAGATGGAAATTTGTTCGTAAAAGAAGCATTTAATAATGGTGCATCACTTGCAGTTGTGAGTAGTTTAAAGAAAGATGCAAAAAAAATCAAAACTAAAGATACTCTAAAATTTTTAACAAAGGCATCATCATTATTTAGAGAAAATATTCCATGTAAAATTATTGGTATAACAGGTAGTTGTGGCAAAACCTCATTAAAAGAATTGATTGGTAAAACTTTAAATAAAATAAGTAAAGCAACTTATTCTCCCAAATCATTTAACAATAAATTTGGTGTTCCTTTAAGTTTGTTTAATTTGAGTCAAAAAGACAATTATGGCGTTTTAGAAATTGGAATGGACAAAAAAGGTGAAATTGACAATTTGTCAAAAATTATTAAGCCAGATGTTGCTGTGATTACAAATATTTCATATGCACATATAAAAAATTTTAAAAATATTAAACAAATTGCTTTAGCTAAATCTGAAATAATAAAAAATATCAAAGAAGGAGGGAATCTAATTTTAAATGCAGATGATGCATTTCATGATTTACATAAAAAAATAGCATCAAGAAATAATATAAAAGTTTGTTCTTTTAGTTTAAAAAATAAAAATTCTCAAATTTATTTAGAATCTATTAAAAAACATAAAACTAAATATAAAGTTTGTGTAAATGTTTTAGACTTTAAAAAATATTTCTATCTCAATTCAAACTTTGAAAATGATATAAAAAATTTACTTGCCGCTATTTCTGTAATATCAATTTTTGAAAATATATCAGATTTAGATATAAATATTTTTTATAACAACAAAACTCCCAGCGGAAGAGGTGATATTTCTAAAGTTAAAATCTTAAACAAATCATTTTATCTTATTGATGAAAGTTATAATTCCAATCCATTGTCATTAAATTCTGCATTAAAAAATTTTCAAAAAATAGAAATAAAAAACAAAAAAAAACACCTTTTATTAGGAGATATGCTAGAACTTGGAAGTCACTCAAAAAAATTACATGAAGAAATTTGTAAAAAAATCAATCAAACCTCAATTCAAAATGTTAATGTTATTGGAAAGCATATGAGCAATATCTTTAAAAATCTAAACAAAAAGAAAAGAGGCCTGATATTAAAAGATAAATTTGAAATAATTAATTTGATTAAAAACAATATAAATAATAATGATTATTTAATGATCAAAGGATCTAATTCTACTGGATTGAATATAATTGCTAACAATTTAAAAAAAGGAAACATTAATGCTTTATAATCTTGTCCTTGGATTAATAGATCAATACACATTTTTAAATGTTTTTAAATATCTCACTGTAAGAACTGGACTAGCGATGTTTACATCGATGCTAATTGTTTTGCTAGTAGGCACGCCTTTTATAAATTTTTTTTCTGCAAGACAAATTTTAAACCCAATTAGAGATGATGGACCCACAGATCATATTATAAAAAAAATTGGTACACCTACTATGGGAGGTGTTTTAATTCTTTTAGGTTTATTTTCTGGAATCCTATTATGGGGTGATTTATCTAACAATTATGTTTGGTTTTTGCTTTATATAGTTACCTCATATGGATTACTTGGTGCCTATGATGATTATAAAAAAATAAAATTTAATAATTCCTCTGGTATTTCTTTTAAATTTAAAATTATTGCACAAATTTTGATAGCGTTACTGGGTATATTGATTTTGATGCAGCTTTCTCAAAATGATCAACTGAAAGATTTGTATTTTCCTTTTTTTAAAAATTTAGTGATAAATCTTGGGTGGTTTTTTATACCATTTGCAGTTTTTATAATTGTTGGGTCATCAAACGCAGTTAATTTAACAGACGGGCTTGATGGATTGGCAACAGTGCCAGTTATTTTGGTTGCAGCTTGTTTTGCATTTATTTGTTATGTGACTGGAAATATTGTTTTTTCTGAATATTTACAGATTTTATATATTGAAGGTATGGGTGAAGCATCAGTATTTTGTGGCTCTATCATTGGAGCTTGTTTAGGTTTTTTATGGTTCAATGCCCCGCCAGCCAAAATATTTATGGGAGACACTGGATCTTTAGCGCTTGGAGGTTCATTAGGTGCTGTTGGAATAATCACAAAACATGAAATAGTTTTAGCAATAACAGGGGGATTATTCGTTTTAGAAGCAGTATCGGTTATAGTTCAAGTATTATCATTTAAACTGACAGGAAAAAGAGTTTTTAAAATGGCACCAATCCATCATCATTTCGAAAAGAAGGGATGGGCAGAGTCAACAGTGGTTATCAGATTTTGGATTATTTCTATAATTCTAGCAATGATAGGTCTAGCAACTTTAAAATTAAGATAATGTTAGATAAAGATAATATCTTTTTTAAAAAGAAGATCTTAATTTATGGTTTAGGAAAAAGTGGTTTATCTGCATACAGATTTTTAAAAAAAAATAATAAGATTTATCTATATGATGATAATAAAATTAAAAATCAAAATTTAGAGATTAAAAAAAAATTAATTCAGTACCAAGATATAATTCATGAAAAGATTGATTGTATAATTATAAGTCCTGGAATTGACATTAAAAAATGTAAGTTAAAAAATTTTTTAAAAAAAAATCTTGGTAAAATTCATACAGATTTAGACATTTTTTATTATTATAATAAAAAAAATAAAAATATTACAATCACTGGAACTAATGGAAAATCAACTACTGTAAAAATTATATATGAAGTTTTAAAATGCCAAAAAATTGATGCTAGATTAGTAGGAAATATTGGAAATCCAATTCTATCAGAAAAAAAAATAACACCTAAAACAGTATTTGTAATAGAAGCCTCATCTTATCAGTTAGAATATAGTAAAATTTTTAAATCACATTTGGCAGCAATATTAAATATTTCACCAGACCATCTAGAGAGACACGGGTCAATCAGAAATTATATTAAAGCTAAGTTTAAATTAATTAAAACTCAGACAAAAAAAGATTTTACTTTTCTTAATACAAATAATTTATTTATTAAAAGATATCTATCAGGCCAAAGAATTTTATCTAAAATAATTAAGATAAATAAAACAGTTCAATCTAAAGTATTGAAAAAGATAGACAATTCCAACTTTTTATCTGATGGAAATAAAGAAAATTTATCTTTTGTGTTTGAAATTGCAAAAAAAATGAAGATATCAAAAAATAATTTATTTAAAGCCCTTCAAAAATTTAATGGACTAGATTTTAGACAGCAAGTGATTTTTAAATCTAAAAATTTAATAATTATTAATGACTCAAAAGCAACGAGCTTTTCTTCTACAGTCAGTATCTTAAGATCAATTACAAATGTTTATTGGATAGTTGGAGGACAAGCTAAAAAAGGAGATAAATTTCTTTTGAATAAAAGTGAATGTAAAAATATGGAAGCATATATTTTTGGAAAAAATAAAAAATTCTTTATAAATAAACTAAAAAAAAAAATAAATTACCAATTATTTGATGATTTAAAATCCTCAATAAAAAAAGTTTTAATAGATATTAAGAAAAATAATAAAAAACAAAAAAAACATATAATACTCTTTAGTCCCGCTGCGGCCTCTTTTGATAGTTTTAAAAATTTTGAAGATAGAGGAAACTATTTTAATCACCTAATTAAGGGAATGCTTGATGCTGAGTGATAATGTGATTTATAATTTTTATTATGCCTGGTGGAAAAAGATTGATAAAACAATATTCTTATTAATTATATTTTTATTTGGTTTAGGTTTATTTTTTTCATTAGTATCAACTTCATTAATCGCGTCTGATAAACTAAATACAAATAATTATTTTTTCTTTTTTAAACACTTAATATATATTTGTTTAGGAATATTGATTTTAATCTTTTTTTCATCTTTGAATAAAAAACCACTATTTACATTATCAATTCTATTATTTTTTATATCATTATTTTTTTTATTTTTGGTACCTATAATTGGAACTGAAGTAAATGGCTCAAGAAGATGGCTTGATTTATTTTTTTTACCAAGATTTCAACCAATAGAACTTGTTAAACCATTTGCAATAATTTTAATTGCTATAATTTTAAGTAGTGAAAAAAATTATAATATTTATTATAAATATTTTATTAGCTTAATGGTAATTGTCCCCATATTATTTTTGTTAATGATGCAGCCAGATATTGGTCAAACACTACTTATTTTTTTATCTTGGTTAACTCTTGTTTTTATTTCTGGAATTAGTCTTACAATTTTTTTAACTGTTTTTACTGTTTCTATTTTTATACTTTTTTATCTTATTTTTTTTGTGGACAAGTTCGGGTATATAAAAAATAGAGTTTTTTCTTTTTTTGATCCTAATACTGGAACGCACAATTTTCAATCTGAAAAAGCAATAGAAGCTATTTCAAGTGGAGGTTTTTTTGGTAAGGGTATTGGAGAGGGCACTTTAAAAAATAGAGTCCCAGAAGCTCACACGGATTATATAGTATCTGTAATTTCTGAAGAGTTTGGAATTGTTTTTATTATCTTATTATTATTCATATTTTTGTTTTTTATTTACACAGTATTTAAAAGAATTTATCTAGAAAAAGATGAGAAAGTTAAATTAATATTAACAGGGCTAATAACTCTTATCATTTCCCAAGCACTCATACATTTGGGTGTAAATATTAGATTGTTTCCCACTACTGGAATGACATTGCCTTATTTAAGCTATGGAGGATCATCTATAATAGGTATGTCAATTTTATCAGGTATAATATTAAATTTGACAAAAAGAAAAGTTGTCTAATATGAGAAAAAATATTTTAATCACTACTGGAGGTTCTGGTGGTCATGTCATTCCAGCAACTATTATTTACGAACATTTAAAAGACAAATACAATGTACATTTAACTTCAGATCGAAGAGGAATAAAATTTTTAAAAAAAGAAAAATATAATATTGAGATCATAGACACACCCAAACTATCAAGAAATATTTTTTATTTACCTTTTCAAATTATCTTATTTTTCAATTCAATAATAAGATCTTTCATATTGTTAAAAGAAAAAAAGATTGAAATAGTAATTTCAACAGGTGGGTACATGTCTTTACCCTTATGTTTTGCGTCTAAAATATTGAATAGAAAGTTGTTTTTAATAGAGCCTAATATGGTGTTAGGTAGATCTAATAAGATTTTTATTAAATACTGTAATAAAATATTTTGTTATTCAGATAAAATTAAAAATTTTCCAGATAAATATAAGAATAAAATATCTACTATCTACCCATTGGTGAGAAAAGAATTTTATGAAACTCACAAACTTGAAAAGACAGATGAGAAAACTAATATTTTAATTATAGGGGGAAGCCAAGGAGCAAAATTATTTGATACAATAATTCATTCAATCAAGGAGATTAGTAAAAAATATAAACTAAAAATTTATCAACAAACAAATACTGACAATTTTAAACAATTAAAAGATTATTACTCTTCAAACACTATAGAAAGTGAAATATTTGATTTTAATGCAAATATTTCAGATATAATGAATAAGTCCAATATCTGCATTACAAGAGCAGGAGCATCAACATTAGCCGAATTAATATTTATGAATATTCCTCATTTGGCAATACCACTCCCTTCTTCAAAAGATAATCATCAATTTGAAAATGCAAATTTTTATGAACAATATGGTTGTAATTGGATTATGAATCAAAATGAAATTAATGAAACAAATTTGACAAGCAAATTAATACATATAATTCAAGACAAAAAAGAATATCTTAAGAAAAAAAATAATATGAAAAACTTTAATTTTCAAAACTCATGGAATAATGTAAATCAAAAAATTATAGACACAATTAATGAAAATTGAATTAGCTAAGACTGAAGTAATACATTTTATAGGCATTGGTGGTATTGGTATGAGTGGACTATCATTGATTATGAAAGGCATGGGTTTTAATGTTCAGGGAAGTGATATTTCACATAATAAAAATATTGATCGATTAAAAAAAAATAAAATAAAAATTTCTATTAATCACTCAAAAAAAAACATTAAAAAAGCAACAATTATTGTGATTTCATCAGCAATAAAAAAAAATAATCCAGAATTAATTGAAGCCAGAAAAAAACAGCTACCAATTTATCAGCGCGGAAAAATGTTGGCCCATATTGTTTCTTTAACAAAAAATATAGTAGTGACAGGATCGCATGGCAAAACTACAACAACATCTTTAATGGCTTCAATATTTTCTAAAACAAAATTGGACCCCACAATTATAAATGGTGGAGTTCTTAATTCTTTAAAAAATTCAGCAAAACTTGGCAAGAGCGATTGGTGCATATTAGAAGCAGACGAATCCGATGGAAGTTTTATTCATGTTCCTCCTACATACTCGATTGTTACAAATATAGACAGGGAACATATGGATTTTTATAAATCTATGAATGAACTTAAAGATTTGTTCTTGGAATTTGTAAATAAGGTTCCTTCATTCGGAAAATCTTTTATCTGTATCGATGATAAAAATAATGCTGAAATGTTAAAAAAAATTAAAATAAAAAATTACTACACTTATGGAACTAATCCAAAGTCTCAATTTTATATAAAAAATATAAAACAGTTTAAAGAATTTTCTGAGTTTGATTTATTGATTAAAATTCCAGGAAAGAAAAAAATATCAATAAAAAATTTTAAGATACCGCTACTTGGTATTCATAATATTAGAAATTCAACAGCAGCAGCGGCACTAGCCTTTACAATTGGAATACCAAAAAAAATTATAAAAAAAGGTTTGAATGAATTCACAGGAGTTCAAAGAAGATTTAACAAAATATTTTCATATCGTAATGTTAATTTTTATGATGATTATGCACACCATCCAACAGAAATCAAAGAAGTCTTAAGTGGAGTAAGAGAGGCATACAAAGATCATGAAATAATATGTATTTTTCAGCCTCACAGAATATCAAGGTTAAGAGATCTTAAAAAAGAGTTCAGTTCATCATTTAAAAAAGCTGACTCTGTAATTCTTTGTCCAGTTTATGCCGCAGGAGAAAAAATAAAACTTGGATTTAGCTATAATTTATTTGCTAAAGAAATTATAAAAAATTCAAAAGTGAATTTATTTTTAGTAGAGGATCAATATCAAATAGCAAAATTAATCAAAAGTAATGTATATGGAAAAAAAATTGTAATTGGAATGGGAGCAGGTACCATTTCATCATGGATTAAAGAGATGCCAGAGTTATTAAAATGAATATAGAAGAGATTAAAAAATTTTCTAAAGAGGTAGGTAGCAGATTTTATTTTGATCATGATTTAAAAAAAAGTAATTGGTTTAATATAGGAGGTAAAACAAAAGTATATTTTAAGCCAGATACATTAGCAGACCTAGTTTCATTCTTAAAAAAATTTGGAAATAAGGAAAAAATACATATTTTAGGTGCTGGCTCAAATACATTAATAAGTGACAACCTATACGATGGCATAGTCATAAAATTAGGAAAAAATTTTTCAAATATTTCACTATTACCTAATAATATTATTGTAGCAGGCAGTTCTTGTTTGGATGCTAAACTCTCAGAATTTGCTCAGGATAATGAAATAGGAGGCTTAGAGTTCTTAGCCTGCATACCTGGAACTGTAGGTGGAGGTTTAAAAATGAATGCGGGATGTTTTGGCAAGGAGTTTAAAGATATACTTATATCCATACAAGCAATTGACAGAATTGGTAATGTCATAACATTACCTGCTAACAAAGTATTATTTGAATATAGAAATAATAATTTGCCAAATGACCTAATTTTTTTGAGTGCTTCTGTTAAGGGTGAAAAAAAAGATAAAGATGCTATTAAAAAAAAAATATTAGAACTCAAAAAGAAAAAAGATAGTACTCAACCCACTAAAATCAAAACAAGTGGAAGTACATTTAAGAATCCTATAAACCAAACAAATAAAAAAGTTTGGGAATTAATAAAAGAGTCTGTACCATTAAATACAACTTTTGGTGATGCTTGTATTTCAGATAAACATTGTAATTTTTTTGTGAACAAGAATAATGCTAGCTTTAAAGATATGATTAAATTGATAGAATTTGTCCGTGAGAATGTTGAAAAAAAAACAGGTATTAAACTAGAAAAAGAAATTAAGATACTAGGCGAGATATGAAAAAAAAAATTTTAATTATTAGTGGTGGCATTTCTAAAGAACGATTAATTAGCCTGGAAACTGGTAAAGAGGTTTCAAAAGAATTAAAAAAAAATGGATATAAAGTATTAACTAGTGAACCTAATTTAGAATTGTCCAAAAATTTAAGAAAATATAAGCCAGATATTATTTTTAATGCTTTGCATGGTCAATTTGGTGAAGATGGATATATACAAACAATCTTAGAAGCTCAAAAGATTCCATACACTCATTCAGGTGCCATAGCCTCATCTATAGCAATGGATAAAGAAATTTCAAAAAAGATTTTTTTACAAAATAATATTTTAACTCCAAAATATATTAAATATATATTTTTGAAAAAAGATAAGACTATTATCAAAAAGATTGAAAAAAAATTAAAATTTCCTGTTGTTATAAAACCTATAAACGAAGGCTCAAGTGTGCATGTTTATATATGTAATAAAAAAAATTTGTTACGACGCCTAAAAAAATTAGAATATTACAAGGAAATATTAATTGAAGAATTTGTACCAGGGAGAGAAATACAAGTAGCTATTATGGGAAAAAAAAAATTGGGAGCGATAGAGCTAAAACCTAAAAGAGAGTTTTATGATTACGAAGCTAAATATAACCCCAAATCAAATACAAAACATATCATACCTGTTAATATTACTAAAAAAGAATTTAAAACAGTTACAGATATAGCATTAAAGGCACATAAAGTAATTGGTTGTAAAGGGGTAACAAGATCAGATTTTAAATTCTTCAAAGGAAAATTTTATTTATTGGAACTAAACACTCAGCCAGGTATGACCAAATTGTCATTGGTTCCAGAAATTGCAAGATATAAAGGTATTAGCTTTATAAAGTTAATTGAATGGATATTAAAAGATGCATCAATTAATAGGTAAAAAAAAATCCTTAATATTGTATTTTTTTTTTTTAGTAGCATTAAGCACAACAACAAACAAGACTCTATATAAAACTGAAAATCTGTTTCAAATAGACAACATCAATATTACAGGAATACCATTAGATAATATAGAGGGACTAAATGATGAATTATACAAAACAATTGAAAAAAATATATTTTTTTTAAAAAAAGAAGTGTTAAAAAATTCTATTTCTGAATTTAATATTGTAGAAAAATATTCGGTTAAAAAGATCTATCCTAGAGAACTCAACATAAATATAAAGCCAACTAAATTTATAGCAAAAATTTCAAATAAAGATGATGTTTTAGTTGGATCTAATGGAAAACTAATAAGCAATAAAGACTTTAAAAAAAAATTGCCTAGCATATTTGGTAAATTTAATTCTAATAAATTTTTGGAACTAAAAATACATCTTGAACGTTCAGGATTTAATTTTGAAGATTTAAAATCATTAATTTATTTTTCATCAGGTAGGTGGGATATTTTGACTAATGATAATGTATTAATAAAATTACCAAATAAGAAAATATATGAATCATTACACTTAGCAAAAAAAATTTTAAATGATGATAATTTTAAAATGAATAAATTTATTGATCTAAGAATATCAAATCAAATTATTGTAAAATAATGAGAGAAAAAAAATTTGAATTTATTTTTGATTGTGGATCTTCTAGAGTCAGAGGAGGCGCTATTAATGTAGATGATATAAAAAAAAGCTTTTATAATGAAAGTGAATTTTTTTTTGCTCAATCTGATATCGACATTAAGATAAAAAATATTGTAACTTCTCTTGAAAAAAATACTGATGAATATTTAGACAGCATAAATTTAATGATTGATTCTCAAAAAATGTTGACAATTGGTGTTTCAATTTCAAAAAAATTAGATGGATCAAAATTGAAAAAAGAAGATATTCAATTTTTAATTCAAGATGCGAAACAACAGCTATTAAAAAATTATCCTAATCAAAGTATTGTTCATATAATTATTCAAAATTATAAAATAGACGATACTAATTATAATTTTTTTCCAGATAAAATGAATTGTAATCTAATATCAATTGATGTTCTTTTTATATGTATTCCAAAAAATATTATAGATTATTACAAGAGAATTTTTTTTAAATTAGATATTTCAATTAATCAAATTTTTTGTTCCAGTTATGCAAAGTCTTTAAATTATAAAAATAGCTTCTTTTTAAATGAAAATATTTTATTTATAGATGTTGGTTTTAAAAAAACATCAATAATTTATTACAATAAAAATGAAATTATATTTTTTGATGTTTTACCTATTGGTGGAAATCATATTACTAGCGATATATCTAAAATTTTAAATTTGAATATGGAAGATTCTGAAAATATTAAAATTAATTTTGAACAACAAAAAAATGTTTTGAATGAAAAAAAGATATCGACAAATTTAGTTCAGCAAATCATATCTGCTCGTATTGAAGAAATACTTGAATTGTCTTTAAAAACTATAAAATTAAACTTAGACTTTGCATTATTAGATCAGCATAAAGTAGTTTTAATGGGGGATGGTTCGAGAATACTGGATAGTGAGTTTAAGGAAAAAATTTCTTTTTCAAAAAAAATTGAATTAATTGAGGAATCAACGGAAGATATATGTGAGTCAGCATTTAAACTTATTGGGGGTTTTAACAAACAAGAAGTTGTAATAATCCCAAAAAAAGCAAAAAAAAAAGGGTTTTTCGAAAAGCTTTTTCACTTATTCAGGTAAATTAGTATTTTACTGTAACATTTCTTGTTTTTCTTAATTAAGTAGATGAAATTATAAGTTCTTTCATGTCAGTATTAAGCCAAAAAACATTAAATAAAGATATTTCACTTAGTGGTGTTGGTCTGCACAGCGGATTAGCTGCAAATATAAAAATTAAACCAGCCGAACCAAATACTGGGATTGTTTTTAAAAGAGTAGATATTAAACAAAATAACATTGTTATTCCCAATGTATTTAATGTAAGCAGTGCCATTTTTTGCACAACTATTTCTAATGAACATGGAGTAAGTGTTTCAACAATTGAACATTTAATGGGAGCTTTTTATGGTGCGGGCATAGATAATGCCCTGGTAGAAATTAACAATCAAGAAGTTCCAATTTTAGATGGCTCAGCAAAAATTTTTATTGATGAAATCCTTAAAGTTGGAATAAAAAGTAGTGAGTCTCCAATTAAGATAATTAAAATAGAAAAAAAAATAGAATTTAAAGATGGAAAAAAAGTCATTTTCATTGAACCAAGTAAAATTAGCTTAGATATAGATTTTGAGCTTAAGTATGAAAATAAAACTATAGGCAATCAAAGAAATTCAATAAAAGTTTATGAGTCAGATCTAACAGATATTTATAATTCTAGAACATTTTGTTTATATGAAGATGTTGCAAAGTTAAAAGAAATGGGTCTTGCAAAAGGAGGAAGTCTTGAAAACGCCATTGTTGTTAAAGACGATAAGGTTATAAATGAGAATGGATTAAGAAATGATAAAGAATTTGTGAACCATAAAATTTTAGATTGTATGGGTGACTTGTATCTTGCAGGTTATAAGATTATTGGTAAATTAGTTTGTTCACAAGGTGGACACAAGCTTACAAATCAATTATTACGAAAAGTTTTCGAAAATAAAGAAAACTATTCAATATTAGAAATTAAAGAAAAAACACTTCCATATACATTTGTTAATAAAAAACATTTAAGATCTATTGCTTAAGTTTTTTTTGCTATATAAATAATATACTTCAATGAAATTAATAATTAAACTAGGCAAGCTATTATTTGTATTATTATTATTACAATCTTGTACAGCTGAAAAAAAAGAAATCTCCTTAATTAAAGAAATGGATCAAGAACAAGAAATGATCTCATCTTATAAAGAGGGGATGATTGCCTTAGAAAAAGGAGATACATTTTATGCTGCTCAAAAATTCCTTGAAGCAGAATTACTGTATCCACAATCTGAGTGGGCATCTAAATCGGCACTCATGGCTTCTTACGCTTACTATCTTCAAGATTATTTTTCTAAGTCACTATTTAATTTAGAAAGATTTTTAAAAACATATAAAGGTGATCCAAAAGAGAATTATGCCCATTACTTAATTGCGATGTGTTATTATGAATTAATTGTCGATGAAAAAACAGATTTATCGTCTTTAGTTAACGCAAAAAATAAATTTCAATATGTTATAAATAATTTCCCAGAATCAGATTTTGCAAGTGACTCCAAATATAAAATCGACTTAATCAATGACATACTAGCGTCAAAAGAAATGTATATTGGGCGACATTATATAAAAAAACAAAAATGGATTGCGGCCATAAACCGTTTTAAGATTGTTACAAAGGACTATGACACAACAGTTTATGTAGAAGAAGCCATTCATAGATTAGTAGAAATTTATTATCACCTCGGTCTTATTGAGGAGTCTAAAAAATATGGAAACTTATTAGGCTATAATTATGCATCAAGCGAATGGTATAAAGCAACTTATAAGATTTTTAATAAAGACTATAAAAAAATAGAAATAAAGAAAGCAACTAAAAAAGAAAAAAAAGGATTATTTAAAAAATTTAAAAAACTTTTTCAGAGAAATGAAAAAAAATCTAGTTAAAAAAGATTATCTAACAAAAATAAAAGAGATACAGAAGCATAATAAATCTTATTATGATGAGAATAAACCCTCTATAACTGACCAAGCATATGATATTTTAAAAAATGAAATTTTTGTTTTAGAAAAAAAATATCCCTTTTTAAAAAATGAAAAGTCACCTAGTAATTCAGTGGGTTATACCCCTTCAAAAAATTTTAAAAAAATAAAACATAAAGTCCCCATGCTTTCTTTAGCTAACGCTTTCGATGAGACTGATCTTTTAAATTTTGAGAAAAAAATGCTTAATTTTTTAAGCATGAAAGATGCTCCCACAATTGAATATAGTGCAGAACCAAAGATAGATGGCATATCCGCATCATTAACTTATATAAATGGAAAATTTATAAAAGGACTTTCTCGTGGAGATGGTAAAGAAGGAGAAGATATTACAAAAAATTTAAATACAATTAATGACATCCCTAAATTTGTAAAAATAAATAATTTTCCGAGCGAAATTGATATACGTGGAGAAGTGTTTATCAATAATAGTGATTTTAAGAAAATTAAAGACAGATTTGCAAACCCAAGAAATGCAGCATCTGGGTCGCTACGTCAAAAAGACCCTGATGCAACAAAAAAAATACCTCTAAAATTTATAGCTTATACATATGGTTATGTTGATAATTTAAATATTAAAACTCAGTCAGATTTTTTAGAAAATTTAAAAAAATGGGGCTTCAAAACTAATCCATTTAATAAAAAAATTTCCAGTATAAAAAACTTGATAGCAAATCATGTTGACTTAGAAAAGAAAAGAAAAGAAATTGATGTAGATATTGATGGTATTGTATATAAGGTAAACGATTTTGACTTACAAAAAAGATTAGGTTTTGCTGCTAATGCACCAAGGTGGGCAATAGCCCATAAATTCTCAGCTAATAAAGCTACCTCAGAAATATTAAATATTGATATTCAAGTTGGAAGAACTGGAGCCTTAACACCTGTTGCAAAAATAAAACCAGTAAATATAGGAGGCGTAGTAGTTTCAAACGCTACTCTTCATAATGAGGATGAAATAATAAGAAAAGACATAAGAGTTGGAGATACAGTTAATGTTGAAAGAGCAGGTGATGTAATTCCTCACGTAGTATCAGTTGATTTAAGTAAAAGAGATAAAGATTCAAAAAAATTTAGTTTTCCAACTAACTGCCCATCTTGTGGTGGTAAAACAGTTAAAGATTATAACGAAATCACAAAAAAAAAAGATGCTGTCAGAAGATGTGTGAGCGAAGGGTACGAGTGTGAAAAAATAGCGATAGAAAAATTAAAGCATTTCGTTTCTAAAGAAGCATTCAATATAGATGGGCTAGGAAAAAAAATTATAGAAAATTTTTGGCACTTGAAACTCATTAGGTCACCAAATGATATTTTTGATTTAGATTACCAGAAAATTCAAAAACTAGATGGATGGGGAGCGTTATCGGTTGCAAATTTAAAATATTCAATTGAAGAAAAAAAAAAAGTTTCACTAGATAGGTTTATTTATTCTTTAGGCATAAGACATATAGGGCAAGAAAATGCAAAGTTAATTGCTAGACACTTACAATCATCATTAAATTTTCTTAAATTAATTAATAAGAAAAATATCAAAATTTTATTAGATATTGATGGAATTGGTGAAACTCAGATTGCTTCAATTAAAAATTTTTTTTTTAATAAATTCAACAAAGAAATTTTATCAGAATTAGTTAAAAAACTCACAATTAAAAGTGTTCCACTAAAAGATAAAGATGGGCTATTAAAAAATAAAACATTTATGCTAACAGGTAAATTAGATGGAATCAGTAGAGCTGAAGCAAAATCTTTAATAGAAAATAATTCAGGTAAAATAATAAGTAATGTAAATAAAAAACTTAATTATTTAATCATAGGAGAAAAACCAACTATAAAAAAAATTAATTTAGCCAAAGATTTAAAGATAAAAATAATTAATCAAGTTGAATGGCTTAAAATGCTAAATAAGACTAGCTAGCCATTTTCTTTCAGGTCTATTTAAAAATTTAGAATATTTTGAGTAAATATTTAAATGATATTTAAATAAGTAATTTTTTTCATTATTATTTAACATTTTAAAATTAATTAAATCTTTTTCCATAGGAACAAAAGTCAAATTCTCAAAATACATCTTTTTTTTAAAATTTTTTACATAAATTAAATTTTCAATTCTAATACCAAAATCTCCCTCTTTGTAAAAACCGGGTTCATTACTTAAAATCATACCCTGTTTAATTTTAACTGTATTGTGTTTTGATATTGATTGTGGTCCTTCGTGTACATTTAAAAAAAAACCAACACCATGACCTGTTCCATGCGCATAATCTAACTTAGATACTTTTAGAAACTTTCTAGCTCTTTTATCAATTTTTTTACCAGTATTATCTTTTTGAAGATTGGTTTGAGCTACCGCTATGTGTCCTTTTAATACTTTAGTGTAAATATCCTTTATAAATTTTTTAGGCTTTGAAAAAGAAATAGTTCTAGTTACATCAGTTGTCCCATACTTATATTGACCACCAGAATCACATAAAAAAATATCTTTTTTATTAATTATTTTTGTTGATTTTTTTGTTGCCCTGTAATGAACGATAGCACCATTCGATCCAGTTCCAGCTATCGTATCAAAACTAGGAAATAGATAATCTGCACTATATCTTCTAAATTTTTCTAGTTTAATCTGAGCATCGACTTCTGTTAATTTTTTTTTATTAATATTTTTAATCCAAAATATAAACCTGGTTAAAGCTAGACCGTCTTTATTGTGTGCTTCAATCATGTGTTTAATTTCACATGGATTTTTAACTGATTTTAAATTATATATAGGGTCACCTTTATTAATAATGTTAAATTTAGATTTAATTATTTTTTCATAAAAAATTGAACAGGATTGATTGTCGATTATAAAGTTTTTTCCTTTTATTTTATTTATGAAATTTTCAAAATTATCTAAATCTATTAATTGATTTTTTTTTATTATATTTTCTTTTATAATTTTTTGACAATTTTCTTCTTTAGCAATTAAAAATAATTTTTTATTTTTACCAATAATTAATCTACAATTTGGTATTGGGCTAGTTGGATTGTCGTATCCACGAATATTTAAAATCCACGCAACATTTTCTGGGGCACTTATAAATAAAAAATCTGTTTTATTTTTTTTTAGATAATCAATAACTTTTCTTATTTTTGATAGATGGCTTTCACCTACAATTTTTTTATTTAAAGAAAAAAAGGGCCTTGTTTTTTTAATATTTTTTTTAGATACCGAGTCAATTAAATTCTTTTTTATTGATATTAATTTATTGTGTTTTGAAAAATAAAACATCAATTTTTTTGATGTGAATAATTTGGGATCAAATCCTAGTTTGTAGTTTTTAATAATTTGGTAAGGTAATTGTTTATGGAGTTCAATAATTTTAAAATTTTTACCCGCTTCTTTTTTTGCTTGAATTGTGTATCTTCCATCTACAAAGAGATAGTTTTTATTTTTCAAAATTACGGCAAAACCAGCAGAACCTGTAAAATTAGATATATTTTTTAGTCTATTATTTTGATCATACTCCGAAAAAAATTCATCATTTTTTGGAATAATGTAACCATCGATATTTAATTGATTGATTTTGTTTTTTAATTTTTTAATATTTTTATTTATCATTTAATTCTTTTTTGGTATCTAGCCCAACCAGGACTCCTGTTATTATTTTCATCATTAAAATCAAAATCTTGGTTAAATTCAAAATCATTTTCATCATTTTCATCAAAAAAAGAATTTTTTTCTAAAAACTTTTCTGGAAGCTCCTCAATAAATCTTGAAGCCATACTATCAATCCAATCTCCTTGATAAAATCTATTCATTGAAAATGATATTAGTGCTTTTTTTTTAGCCCTTGTGATCCCTACATAAGCAAGTCTTCTTTCTTCCTCTAAGCCATTTTGTCCTTTTTCTTCTATTGATTTTTGATGCGGAAATAGACCCTCTTCCCACCCAGGTAAAAATACAACGTCAAATTCAAGACCCTTTGAGCCATGCATAGTCATCATATTTACTTTTTCTCCATCCCAATCCTGATCGATCGATGTCGCAAGAGCAACATGTTCTAAAAAATTCTCTAAATTATCAAACTCTTTCATAGCACTTAATAACTCTTTGATATTTTCTAATCTATTTTCATTATCAACATCTTTTTTATTTTTAAGCATAGCTGAGTAACCCGACTCATCTAAAATTAGTTGAAGCAATTTTATATGGTTAATTTTTTTTACATTTAAATCATTCCTCCATTTTTCCATTAAAAATAAAAATGAACTTAAACCAACTTTTGTTTTTGGTTTGATCAAATTAAGTTCTATTAATTGCTTTGATGAAGATTCAAGAGTTAAAGAGTTATTTTTTGAATGTTCATGTATTAGTTTAATTGTACTTTCACCAATAGATCTTTTAGGTTGATTAACAATTCTATCAAAAGCTAAATCATCTTTTGGTTGATACACCATTCTTAAATAAGCTACACAATCCTTAATTTCTGCTCTTTCATAAAATTTAGTACCACCTAAAATTCTATATGGAATTCCAATTTTTAAAAAACGTTCTTCAAATTCTCGTGTTTGAAAAATAGCCCTAACTAGAATTGCGATATTATTAAATGAAAAATTTTTTTTTAATTTTTTTTCAATTTCATCCCCAACAGCTATTGCTTCATCCTTCCCATTCTTGAAACAGTTAAGTGAAACTAAATCTCCCTCTTTCATAGTTGTACGTAAAGTTTTGCCGACTCTATTTTGATTATTTTCAATTAACTTTGAAGCAACAGATAAAATATTTTGAGAAGACCTATAATTTTCCTCTAATCGAATAATTTTAGAATTTTTATATACTTTATCAAAATCAAGAAAATTTTTTATTTCTGCACCACGCCAACTATAAATAGACTGATCATCATCTCCTACACAACATATATTTTTATGTTTTTCTGATAATAAATACAACCATCTACTTTGAATATAGTTTGTATCTTGATACTCATCCACCAATATAAATTTAAAATTATTAGTATAAATTTTTCTAATATCTAAATTTTTTTCTAATATTTTTACAGTATGAAGAATTAGATCACCAAAATCACATGTATTTAAATCTAAAAGTTTTTGTTGATAGATTTTGTATAAGGGTTGAACAGTTTTTTCATAAATGTCTTTTTTGTCAACAATCACATCGTTTGGATAAAACCCTTTATTTTTCCATCTATCAATAATTGATAAAATATATTTCGGTGCTAATTGTTTAATATCAATATTTTCAGCTTTACAAATATTTTTAATTAATCTTATTTGATCATCCGTATCTATAATTGTAAAATTTGACGTAAGACCAGCTGCCGAAGCATGCTTTCTTAATAGTTTTGCACAAGTTGAATGAAAAGTACCTAACCAAGACAATCCAGTAGCTTCAGAATTAAGCATAGAACTTATTCTATTTTGCATCTCCTTTGCAGCCTTATTTGTAAAAGTTACAGACAATATCTGATTAGGAAAAGCTTTCTTCTCTTTAATTATATGAGCGATTCTAGATGTGAGAACTTTAGTTTTACCAGAGCCAGCTCCAGCAACTATAAGTAATGGTCCATTAAGGTGTAAAACTGCTTCTTTTTGAGCTTTATTTAGATCATTTAAATAATCAGAGTTTATCATTTTAAAATATTCATTATAAGCTTATTAAATTTTATTAGTAGATATGAAACAAAAATATACCAAAAAAATTACAAAGCTGATTGATTCATTGATCATAAATACACTATTAAAAGTTATATATAAAATAAAATATTTTTTTGTTTGGCATTTTTGGAATTTGACTAAAAAATTTAATAAACTGTTTAACAACGTAGTAAAAAAACCATTATCAAACTTTTTTATAAAAATAAGTGATTTAATTAGTTATTTTTTTAAAAAAAAAATAACTAAAAATGTAAATACATTTACTCAAAAGTTATTTTTTAAGTTTGATAATTTAAAAACCAAATATTTTGGAAAAAGCTCTAAAATAAGTAATTTTAATAAATTTATAATAGCTTTTATTTCCATATTATTTTTTTATTTATTTTATTTATCAATTCCAGCTTTATACGACAAAACCTGGGTGCAGAATTTAGTTGAAAAAAAATTAATAGATGAATTTAATATTAATCTTAGTTCTTCTTCAGCAATTTCTTACAATATTTTGCCTTCACCACATTTTTTGATAAAAGATTCAAAGATTATTATAGAACGTGAAGACAAGCCAATTGAAATTGCAGAAATTAAAAGACTAAAAGTATTTTTTTATCAAAGTAATTTTTTAAAAAAAGAAAATATTACCTTTAAAAAAGTACATATCAATGATGCAAATTTTTCATTACAAGGAAAAGATTTGTCTTTTTTAATAAAAGGAACTGAAAATAGATTTTCTAATAAAAAAATAAAGATAAATAAAAGTAAAGTTTTTTTTAAAGATGATGAGCAAAACACTGTTGCTATTATAAAAGTACCAGAAACATATTTTTTTTATGATAATTTAAAGTTGAATAATATCTTAAAAGCAAAAGGTGAAATTTTTAAAACTTCATTTAATTTTGATCTGTTAAAAGATTTTGATAAAAAAAAAAAAGAAATTATAATTTCATCAGATAAATTACGATTAAAAATATTAAATGAATATTCAAATTTAACTGATGAGATTATTCAAGGTTTATCGTTAATTTCAGTTTTAAATTTTAAAACACAAACTAAATATGAAGTAGAAAAAAATTTAATTTCTTTTGAGTCGGATGAAAAAACAGTCAAAAATCCAAATTTTAATTATAGAGGTAAATTATTTACTAAACCCTTTAACCTTGAACTTGGAATAGTACTAAAAAAATATGACTTATCTAAATTACTCAACTTGGACTCTATTTTAAGTGAACTTATTAAAAGTCAAATATTATTGAATAACAATATTAGCGCCAATACTTCAATTGCAATTAAAGAAAATAAAAATAGTCAACTATTTAATAGTTCATTAGTAAATCTTAATATAACAAATGGTGCAATTAATTTTAATAAAAGTAAATTCACTAATAATAAGATAGGTTCTTTGGAAATAAACAATAGCAACCTATCTTACACTAATAATGATTTAGTTCTAAATACTGATATTTTAATTAATATAAAAAATTCTGACAATTTATTTTCACTTTTACAAACCCCAAAAAATTTTAGGTCGGATATTGAAGTTATTAAAATTAATCTAGATTTTAATTTTTTATCTAATCAAATAGATGTTAACAGAATTAAATTCAATGATATTGAGGACAATGATCAAGCTTTAAAAATATTGAAAGAGCTTAATGATATTGAAAATTTTAATTTTCATAAATCTAGAAGAATTTTTAATAAAGTGTTTGAAGCTTATTTTGGATAAATCATTTTTTTTGGGTCTACAATTTTTTCATAATTTTTTTCATTTATAAGACCTGTTTTTAAAGCTTCATATTTTAAAGATGTATTATTTTTTAGTGCATTTTTTGCAATTTTAGAAGCTTGGTCGTACCCAATGTGTGGAGCTAAAGCAGTTACAAGCATTAGGGAATTATCTAAATGTTCTTTAATTTTTCTTTTGTTTGCTTTTATTCCTTTTACACAAAATTCTGAAAAATTTTTTGTAGAATCGGCGATAAGATCGATTGATTGAAGTATATTATGAGCAATCATTGGTTTAAATACATTGAGTTCAAAATGACCGTGGGATCCAGCTATAGTAATGCCGGTATGATTTCCTATAACCTGAGCACAAACCATAGTGACAGCCTCACATTGTGTTGGATTAACTTTTCCAGGCATAATAGACGAACCAGGTTCATTTTCTGGAAGTATTAATTCCCCATACCCAGCTCTTGGACCAGAGCCTAAGAATCTTATATCGTTTGAAATTTTCATTAACGAAACGGCACATGTATTTAATATTCCTGAAAAATTTACGATAGAGTCATGAGCTGCTAGTTCAGCAAATTTATTTTGCGCAGGCTTGAAAGGAAGTTTTGTATATTTTGCTATTTCTTTGACAACTTTTTTGTCAAAACCTTTTTTAGAATTAATTCCCGTCCCAACAGCAGTACCACCTTGAGCAAGAAAATATATTTCTTTTAAAGAAAATTCTATTCTTTCTATACATTTTTTTAGTTGAGTTTGATAACCTGAAAATTCTTGCCCCAATGATAATGGAGTAGCATCTTGTAAGTGTGTTCTTCCAATTTTAATAATATTTTTAAATTCTTTTGATTTTTTATTTAGTTCTCTTTCTAATTTTTTTAAGCTTGG
>ERZ651776.962-NODE-962-length-36994-cov-7.371428_pt1 | contig 36994 bp, 20 predicted proteins | sample MGYA00514761_ERZ651776 | MGnify/ENA metagenome assembly ERZ651776
TCGTTCGTGTGAATACGCATGTGAGTTTGCAAATGACCAGATTGATTAAATCTCTTCTCGCACACATCACACTCGTACGGTTTCTCGTTCGTGTGAATACGCATGTGCCTTTTCAAATGACCAGATGTACGAAAACGCTTCTCGCACACATCGCACTCGTGTCGTTGCGTTCTCTTCCTCTTCACTCCTTTCTTATTAACAGTCGTTTCTTCTTTTCGCATCTGATGATGATTCACCTCGAGATCATCCTCCTCGTCAGGAATCCTCGAACACAACACCAAAGGTTCTTCTTTCTCACCCTTCAAAACCGTCCTCGCGTGCACCGCTCTTTTCGGACGTGGATTCTTTCTTCTGCTCATAGTATTACTCGTCGTCGTTGTTATTATTATTTGTAGTAGTAGTAGTAGTAGTCGTCGTCGTACGAAAACGAGCTCGTAAATACTACTCGAGAACAACAACAACAACACGCATGTGATTGATATGATCTGCGAAAGAGTCTTCAAAAGTTTTCTTCGATTTTTTGGCAGAGTTGAAAGAAAAGCAAAAGAGAAGACTCTCGCGTTTTTAAGGAAACTCTCCTTTTGCTCTTTTTTGTCTTGAGTTAAAAACACAAGCAACAGACAAGGAGAGGAGTTGCTTCTTTCAAAAAACTGTCTCGCAGGAGTTGCTTCTTTCAAAAAAATGTCTTCATTCTTGTCGTTACAAATAAACAATCATCATCATCATCATCATCATCATCATCATCATCATCGCTTTCTCTTCTGCTCTTTGCGCGAGAGCAGCAGACGCTCTTCCGTTTGCACTCTCTGCGCGCGCTCTCTTTGCATTTTCGAGGAGGCGTTTGTTGTTGTCGTTGTTTCTGAAGAGGCGCGTTTCTGTTTGAGGTCTCTTTTTCTTATCGTTTGTTATACGCGATGCGTGAAGAGGAACAGAAATCATCCTCCGACGGAGAGGGAGAGGAAGTTCGAAATCATCATCATCGTCACGAAGAAGGTGTCGTCGTCGTTCTCGCGGAGAAGACAAAGGAAGAAGAAGAAGAGAGGAAGAAGCAAAATGAAGAAGAAGTAAAGAGGACGACGAACGTTTCATCGATCCCCCCGACAACCATCCCGCAGAAGAAACCATCGAATCATTTGCACTTCCATCTCCCGCCGTATACTCTGGACGAAGAAATCGCGTACGCGTGGGCGACGCAACCGTTCTCGCCTCGAACCGGCGTCGACGCCGTCTTCGAGTGCTGGATGCAATGCGAAAACGAGAAGTGTTTAAAATGGAGACGGATACCGAGGATTGTTGGGAAGGTTTTAGAGCAAGGGAGAGCGGCGGTGGAAACGCAACTGGTGAAAGATGCCGGGAAAGGGATGATTGCGAGGACGTGCGAAGACGAAGGAAACGAGGACGCGCGAACGAGGACGACTACAAATACGACCACCGAAACGACGAATACGAGTAACAACAAAAGAGAAATTTGGACGTGTAAAGACGTGGTGGACGCGCGATACGATTCGTGCGAGAAACCGCAGGAACTTTCAGACGACGACATCGACCGGCTGATGGCGGACGCCGACGAAGCGGCGGAGAAGGAGGTGCGGAAACAGATGAATTCGAAAGCGATGAAAGAAGAGGAGAAGAAAAAACGAGCGTACGAATATAACAAACGAAAACGCGACGAGGCGAACGAGTTGAAGATTCAAGCCGGGACGCACGAGAGGTTACCGAGCGGACACGTGAGGAAAATCACAGAGAGGAAGGAAAAGGTCGTCAAAGAACCGCGAGTGAAGAAAGAAAAGGTGAGTACGGTGAAAGTACAAAAGGAAAAGAGAGGGACGTTGAAGTACCTCTTGGAGCAAGCGGTGGAAGGCGAGTTGTACGTGCCTCCGAGACTACCGAATAAATTCACGACGGAGTGGACGTTTGTAAAGTGCGAGATTGCGTCGTGCGGCAAGCGGCGACGGGTGAAAGCGAACGAGGCAGTCGGGTTAGGAACGAGAGATCGATGGGTGTGTCCGCTGGGAGAGTACGGTGGTTTAAGGCAATTCGCGAGTTGCGACGCAGAGGAAGAGTTTACGAGCGAAGAAATTGAACAGTACATGAAGACGCAAACGGAAGCTTTAGAACAAGAGAAACAGTTGAAGAATTTGTTTCGAGAGTTTTGCGAACGGAATCCGAAATACGTCGTGGACGGATCGTACACAACGAGAGACGGGAAAGTAGTCGTAGACGGGGCAAAGAAAGCGGTAAAAATTACAGCACCTACTGTTACTCATATAGTACCACCATCAGCGGTAGAAATGGCGGCGGTGGCGGCGGCGACGACGACGACAACGATGACGACATCCAATCCATCGGAGGCGTCGACGCAAACGACTGAGAATAGAAAGAACCTCAGCGCAAGCAAGTCAAGTAAGGGGGGTCAAGGCGAATTAATCATCGCTTGCATGGCGTTCAAAAAGGGCGACATCACGGGCGAGCAGTTTTTAAATATCGCCGCGCAATCGCCATTTGGTGCCCTTCGCGCGTGTTTTTACGTCTTGTTTGGCGTCGAAACGAGTTCGAATAACAAAGAGTGGATTTTTAACACGCTCGCAAAGAGAACCAAGGACGCGTCGTTTATGCCCACGACCAGACCTCGATACAACAACGCGTCGCGGCAGAGCAATGCTGGTAGTAGTATTCAAGTCGAGACTAAAGCGAAGAAAACCATCGACGAGAAGATTAAGAAGATGGTTGGCAAGAGCACTTTTAACGGTGAAAGCGATAAAAGAGGCTGTTTGCGCAACGGGGCATCATCGCAGAGCGTGAAACTCGAAGTTGAGGTAAAAGAAGACGAAAGCGGAGTAAAAGTAATATTGACTCACGCCGTAGAAAAAGAAACAGAAGGGGTAGTAGAGAAGGTTAAAATGGCCGTGAATGTCAAGAAAGAAGACGATAGTAGCGAGAGAGGAAACGAAGTAGTAGAGAAGGAGATGACGAAGAAGAAAGTACACGGTCGCGGCGGCGATATCGATAGGCAAGAACAAGCAAAGAGTGCTCTCAACGTGCTCATCGACGAAGAATCTCCTGAAGAAGACCCGAGCGTGTGGCCAGGGGCGCCGCACCCTCGCGTCCTTCCGGAACCGTTCGACGCGGACGCACAACTCCTCGCGACGATTACGAAAATCCCACCAACCATTCGCGTCACGTGTAACGAGCACGACGGCGTATACCTCGTCAGACGAAAAATGTTTCGATGCATGTGCGAGCAACACGAGTGCTTAAAAGTGTCCGGCGAAGGCGATGGGAACGTGTTCGGAGGCGCGGAGTGGGAGAAACACTGCGGAAAAGGATCCTCGAAAACGTGGAAACGCTCGGTCCGAATCGTAAAGCCAGAGGGAAAGAAAGAAATGATTGGAAATTGGTTACATCGAACAGGATTGCAACCGATGCCATCGCTATCGACAAGGGACGATCATCTCGACGTAAACGTCGGCTTCGGTGGTTTGAAGAAGCGGAAAACCGTGAGTGGTGGAACGAAAAAACAACAGATTCAGCAAATCATGATGGAGGCGCTCCAAGATCCAGATTCCAACGAAAACTGCGTCTCTTTCAACGGTCTCTCGCTAAAAGATTTAATGCGCGCGTTTAACTTTATTTTTGACGACGCGCATAAGGACGACGAGGAAAAGAAACAGTTCATAGTGCCCGTGCCGGAAACGTTCGACGCTTCGCTCGTTGGTCGTTGCGTGGAGGTATTTTGGGCAGAAGAAAACGCGTATTTTCCAGGCGTGATTTCTCGATATATCCCAACCTCCGAAGCCGAAGACGCGAATGCAAACGCTATTTTTGAAATCACCTACGACGACGGCGACGTCGAAAAATTGAAAAACTTTCAGAGCGAAAAAGTGATTTGGTTTTCCAACGAGTACGTCCCAAAGAAGAGGTTAACCGCGGAAGAAGCGTACATTGAGAGCGAGAAGAATCTCGGCCGGTTCGCGTGCGTCTCGAAAGCGTGGCGAGTTGCCGCTTTGACAGTTCTGAAAGCGAGAGGTTCGCGATCACTCGAAGACGCAAAGAAAGAACAAATCGCGAGTCGACAACAAGTTGGATTCGTTCAAGATTACGTTCACCGCGCGGATGTGAGAGAGGTAGCGAGCGAGCGTCAATGCGAACCGATTCGTGGTCACGTGTCTTTGAACTCCTGCTTCGCCGCGGATGCCGAGGAGGATGGAGGTCAAATCATAGATGCCGACCCATGCGATAAAGGCATAGCGAAAGAATGGTACCCGTGTGTCGGTGAACGCAATCCTAGACTAAAATCCGGACGTGATGTTCGCGAACAAGAGACGTACGGGTGTGATTTTGTCACCGGAAGAGACGCCGTCGCCGTGCTCGCGGAGGCTTTGCCCGAATTTTCCGACGACGAGCATTGGGGAATTTACGCAAAGCTCATGAACCAAGTGAACGAATCGTACGGAAAGATGACCCCGGATACTCTTGCGACGCAATCATTAGCGCTCGCCGCGGAGGATCTCGCGGAAAAGTTTGAAAGAGCAAACATAACGTCGCCAAAGGACGGCATGAAGAATTTGGCGTGCGCCAAAGCGCTTTGGACGTTTTCCAAGAAAGCCCGAGAGAATCCAAATTTGTTTGTCGTTCACAGAAAAGGCTACGGTGTGGTGAACATTCGCGAAAAGAACATACAGAAAGGCGAATTCGTCGTCGATTTCTTGGGCGAAATCTACCCTCCTTGGGCGTGGATGGAAAAGCAAGATGCGATCAAGCAAGCGCAAAAAGCCAAAGGACTGAAAGATATTGGCGCGCCCGAATTTTACAACATGCAAATGGAACGGCCTGGAGGCGATAAACACGGCTTTGGCTTACTCTTTTGCGACGCGATGCACTACAACAATTTTGCCGCGCGAATGTCGCACTCTTGCGAACCGAACGTGCAAGTCATCCTCACCGTCGTCGACGGTAAATACGAAATTCATTTCTACGCCACTCGAGAGATTCAAAAAGGAGAGGAGTTGTGCTATAACTATCACAGTTGCTCGGATTCGATGAAAGAAGTCGAAGCGGCGTTTTGTTTGTGCGGCGCGAAGAAATGCCGAGGGAGTTACCTTTCGTTTGTCGGTGAGAACAACAACTCGCAAGTGTTTGACTCGGAACATCGGATCTTGGATCGATACGCGATGTTGTTGGACGCCATCGACGAGGCGAAAGAGAAGCGCGAAGGGAACGACGACAACGATGAAGTCGTCAAGACGCGATTGGAAAGTTTAGGTTTTCGAATTGGTTGCGGCATTCTCGCCGACGCGCCGAAGTGGTTGACGAATTATTACGCGAAAGTTGCCTCCTTCATCGATCACGAACGTGAAACGTTGCCCCCGCTCATTTACGAAGCCGCGAAGGAACATCACATCAACAGGAGGAAACGCGGGGATCCGGGATATCGAGGTGAATTTGTTTATACCGAGAAAAACGCCGAAATCGAAGCTATGGCGGTAAGAGAAAATAGAATTCAAGCGCTTGCCGTGTGCATGTCAAAAATCCGTCGTTTGTTGACGTTAGGAGAAGGTTTCGATTCACCGAAATATGGCACGAGTCCGCCGCCGTACGCGAAATTATCCGCGAAGGAGACCATCGAAAAGTTTTGGTGCAACAAAATCGTTACGGCACCGCCAAATGTTGCGCCAGCGGCAGATTCTGATGATCCGACGACAACAGCGACGACGACGGCGCCGCCGCCGACGACGACGATAGTAAAAGCAATATCACCAGTAAACGGTGGCGCCGGAAAGAAACGGAAAGGAAGAGGCCGGTGGTCGAAAGGCGCGAAGAAAGAAGAAAACGGCACCGTCAACGGGGGCGTGGAAAGTAACGCGCCAAAAGATAAACCGCATGAAAACGCGCCGAGCGTTGCACTGTTCCTTTCTCAAACCATCGCGCAACACTCCAGACGCAAGACGCTCTCGCACGCGCAGCGCGAAAAGTACCTCTCGTTTCTCTCCTCTTTGGAGTTCAAATCGAAAGAAATGATGGATTTGGTGCCGGCAGCGGGAGATGAAGAAACCAACGAAGACGACGACGACAACGAAAGTCGTTTACTCTCCAAGAATCGCGCCGCGTTACTCTGGCTTCGCGACGCTTTACTTGATCTCCCCGTAACGCCGTGCGCTCGTCACGACCTCTGCGCCGACATCGTCCACCTCTTTGCCAACACCGAACATTTCTACAAATTCGACCATCTCGCTCCGTGTTACCAAACGCAAGCGGGGATACAAATAGACGTCCGCGAAGACGAAGTGATGGCGTTCGGCGTCGGTGCGCAAGCCGCGTCGCACAAAATCGCCAGTTCGCACTCAAAGAAGTATAAATACGATTACATACCAGCCGCATTGCTTTCGTGGCATAAACAAGAATTGGCCGATCCAACGAAGCTCGTCCACGTTTCATTTAAAGGATGCGCGTACTTGCCGGACATTTCGTGTTGCTACGGCGTTCGCGCGGAAGCGAAGCCGATCGTCAACGGATGCGATCTCGAAAATCGATCAAAGTGGCTCTCTTGTCTGACCGAGAAAATAAACGAACCGTGGGAACCGAAAACGGGTCCTTGGGCGGGGACGAACGCGCAAAAGTTGATCGGCTCGCCGATGTTGGACGCCTGGAGGAAGAAGCAGTCGATGTTGGACGAAAGCGCTTTAGATTGGTTGAGGACGAGGAAAGCGACGGATGTCAGTTTGCAGCACGTGTTGCAAAACGCGCAATCAGTTGGGTACCAGAAGAACTATAATAACAATCCGGCTTTATACGAAAGCGGCAGATTGCAGCAAGTCGAGAGAGCGTTGGCGGCGCCGATGAACTTTGCGTCGAACGGCGACGACGAAGAACAAGGACACCTCAGCAAGAAAGCGAAGCAAGAGTTAGCTTCGCTGGCGCCGTGGTCGTTCGACCCAAAAGTCAAGATGCACCCCCCGGGACCAAAGTCCATGGAAGATTTCTCGGAAGTCGCTAAGAATGGTGGAGGACACAACAACGAAAACATGGATGTTGACGAGGCGCACGTGGCTGTCGTTGAAATCGCGAAGAAGAACGTCTTTGAGAAAATGGCGAGATAATAAATGAATGAACACCTATTAGTATAAAAGAACAAACAATTGTAACATCAAAAGATAAACACCTGCTGCGTTAAACACACTGCTACACGCTACCTGGCTGCTAAACACTCTAATATCTTATTCCTTCTTTCCTTCTTCTTCTTCTTCTTCTTCTTCTTCGTCGTCGGAAGAGGATTCTTCTTCTTCTTCTTCTTCGTCGTCGTCGTCGTCTTCCGCGGACTCATCACCTTCTAACTGATTCCCATCTCGTAAAACCTCTCTTGCGAATCGACAGGCGCACAATAGAATCTTTGGCATGTCAGCCGCGCCGTTTGGTAAGCGCTCTCGAATCGTCGCCAACGCCTTTTCCTCTCGGCTTTGTAAAAACGTTAACCAAATATCGTTGGAAACACCTAACAAATCCCAATAATACGGATGACCGGCTTTAAACGCAATCGTGAGCTTTTTGGAGATATCCGCTGACGTGAGTTTGAGCGTTTCGGCTATATCCTCGACCGCTTTACCGCCTAGATGTTGGATTAAAATCTCCTCCACGTCTTCCGGAATGGGCGTCTTGCGTTTCGCGCCGCGAGTGAGTTCGAGTTGTTCTTTTGTTTTTGGTTGTTCTGGTTGTCCCGATATCGTCGTCTCGTTCTCTAACGTCGTCAGCGCCGCTTCACGAAGCGCGGCGTATGGTTCTATTTCTTCTTCATCGTACTCAACTTCATCATCATCATCTTCTTCTTCTTCTTCTTCATCGTCGTCGTCCGGATCGTATTCGCCTTCTAAAATCCTACCGCGAAAGACGAACCCCTCCGGAACCGGATCCATCTCGTACCCATCCCCTCGCATCTTATTCAGCGCGACCCACAAATCCAAACCAACCATCGCATCGATCGCGGCGTACGTCAACTGCTTCTTGTCCAACTTCCCGTCCCGTTCCCAATTCGATGTTCTCGTGTTCCCGTCCTTCGGCACTCGCTTCTTGAGCACCCGTATTGCCAATCGAGCTAAACTCCATCGCTGACTTGCGTTGATGTTATTATTATCTCTCTCCTGTTCTTTCCCAGAAACACTTTTACCGCTACTCCTCCCATCACCGCTTACAACATTCTTCGCCTTTGCCAACGCGTCCAACTCTACCACTCCGTTCACGCGTACCTTAAAATCCCTTCGTAGCTTTTGCGCGTCCCCTCTCGCGTTCACGCCGGCTTTCCTCACCGCGGGGTCCTCTAAAAACCGAACCAGTTTCGACGGGAGTGGGTTTTTATACTTCAAACGTTTCCCGAGTCGTATCAAAACGACCACATTTTTCGTTTTCGATTTCGACGACGACTTTGTTGAAACGTCTATGGTTGAATACGCCATCTGTAGTAAACTCGTCTTCGCTTCGCCTCCGCCTTTCTTATACAGGACCTTCCACTCCATGTCGAATCCAACCACGAGAGACTGTTGATTCCTCCCAAAAACATCGCCACCACCATCGCAAAAGTGGTCCAATTTCATCGCTTCGCGGTAGATTCGTTCGATTGCCATTTCGATGTCTCTTTTCGTCTCCGCGAGGACGATTTCTGTCCGGGTTTCGTTCAGTTTGTACTCTGAAAGCAAAAGATGTTGTTGGGGGAAATCACAATCGTGATTTTGTTGTCGTTGTTGTTTCCTCAGCCCATCAATGGTATGGTGTTGTTTTTTGTCGGTAAAAAAGCGCTCATCATCACGACACGTTGTTACTGCTCCTACTGCTGATGAAGATGATGGTACTTTCAGTCGCTTACTCGTCCTCGCGTCGTCCATCTTAATAAACGCGTAACTCTTTCGAGAAATTTTGAAAATTTTCCCCTCGTTGAGGTTTGCTCAGTTTTAGGGTTTTATTATTTAGGGTGTAGGGGTCGATTGGATTTTCTTTCACTTTGCTCGAGCGACAGACAAAAAAGACGTCACGGACGGCTCTCAGGGCGACGAAGGCATCCGCACGACGAGCGGTAGTATTATCATCAGCACTCTCGGCAGAATTTTACTACGATGCAGTCCTCCTCGTCGTCCTTTTCTTCTTCGCGCTGTAATAATAAAGGCGCTTCGTCGTCGTCATCTGCTCCCCGCGTTTGCTCCTTCTCGAAAGCGTTCAGAACAACAACGAGAACGACACCACCCTCCTTATTAAGAGCGAACCCGTTCGAGAAATCCCCGATCGTCCTCTCCGAGGACAGCTCGGAACGAACCGTTTTAGACGTCCTCGAACGAACCAGGGAAAGTTTGCTCGAAGACGAGGAAGTGTCCAAACAAAACGCGTTGGCGAATTACGGCAACATGCTGAGGCTTCCCGGAGGACCAAAAATTTTAAGCGAGATTCCGCCGGAGGTATTACCGATGTTACTCAGGCTACCGACGACGAGAGGGGACGTGGAAAAGCTGAGGAAGGCGAAAGATGGGTACGAACAATGGGAGGAGGCCTTGAAGAAAGGGTTTTTACCGAAATCTTCGTCTTCGTCGTCTTCGTCGTCGGCGAACGGATTCGACCCCCACGCGGTGGATTGGCCGGAGGACGAGACGTTTCGGGAGGCGTTGTTGGAAACGTTGGGGGAGTTAGATATGGCGAGGTTTACGAGGAAGTTTCCTCCGGTTTTGAAGACGTTGATGCGGAACGTTTTGGATATTTTGTACCAGTACGAAGTCGCGATGGACGGCGAGGAAGAGGAGGATCCGAATTCCGATCCGAGGCAAAGCACGGAGAGCAGTCAAAGCAGAGGCGGAGAGCAAGAACCGAACGAGGACGAGGAGATGAACCCAGATGGAAGCGGAGCAGGAGACGATACCAATCAAGAGGAAGGCGATCCTAACGGGGAGACGAGTGGAGGTGGCTCCAGCGGCGACGGCGACGGGAAAGACGAAACGGACGTGGACGACATCGAGATGAACATGGAATCGAAGGAAAAAGACAACGACGCGTCGTCGAACGCGGAGGAGAAACGGAAAGAAAAAGAGAAACAAAAGAGAGAAATGGTGGAAAAGATGATGGAAGATTTCAAAGAGCAATGGGAACCCGCGGTGGATAAACTGGAAAAAGCCTCGAAAGCGTTCGAAGGTTTAGATTTGAACGATTTAACCGAAGGGCCGGAAGGGTTTGATTTATCCAAAGGGTTGTGGCAAGTCACCGGTTGGGAAGAGATGGAAAAGTTGCGGAAAAAGTTGCAAGATTTGAAGGAACTGAGAGACATCGTGCGTTCTTTAGGACGCGGTTCGGGAAGAGGCCCGTTAAAACGCGCCCCTCGACAGCGCGAACGCAATCGATTCCCGGAAGGCTTGACGCGATCGCCCATGGAACCCGAACAAACGAGCGGTTTAACTCGCTCGGACGATATCTCGCGCGTACTCCCGGCCGAGCTTCAACTGTTAGCCATGAAAGACTCCGCCGCTGCTCGCCGATTACACTTCGCGCGTCGCGCCGAACGCACGTTAGCTACGTACGAACGCGTCGGGTGGGCGGAAACGCCCGCGGTTACCGTCGAAGGGTTCGAAACCCGTCCCGCGGCGGAATGCGGTCCAATCATTGTCTGTCTCGACACCTCTGGCTCCATGATGGGCGCCCGCGAAACCGTCGCCAAGTGCATGACTCTCGAGTGCGCTCGACAAGCGCGCACGACCAACCGCCCGTGTTTCCTCTACGCCTTCTCCGGCCCGGGCGATTGCATGGAACTCGAACTCAAAGTCTCCGCCAAAGGCCTCTCCGATTTACTCGCGTTCCTCGAAGGCTCATTCCACGGCGGCACGGACGTCGACGAACCCTTCGAACGCGCCTTGGCGCGTTTAGACACCGAAGAGTGGGAAAACGCGGACATCCTCCTCGTCACGGACGGTGAAATCAAACCCATGCAAGAAGACTTGTTGGACGCGCTCGACCAACGCAAATCGGAGCGCGGGTTGAAAGTCCACGGACTCGTCGTCGGAGAACAAGGGAACCCGGACGTCGTCGAGGCGGTGTGCACGCACACGCATAACTTTAGGAGTTGGTCTGCCGTCACGTAATTTGTATACCATCATCTCGTAAACCCCCCGGGCATCGATACCGATTGAATGTAATCAAAATCAATCCCTAACGCGTATAAATCGAAATCCAAACGCATTCCCTCACACCTTGAAACGCAACGCGCAGCGACGCGAGGACGAGGACATGCCGCCTCGGCGCCGCAAAAAACCCACCGCACATGGTATTGGCTTCAACGCAATGCCTCCCTCTCCACCGAGACGCCTCCTTCCCTCCAAACCTCTCCCAAACCCAACGACCGTTTCCTCGCTCCGCCTTCGGGAAACGAACCGTCAACTCCGTCCGCTCGAGTTCCAATCCTCGGTCGCGAGATACAGCATCCACCGCGGGTTTACCATCGCGAGCGAGAAACAATTCTCTCGAATATGGAACGGAGGAGTCACGTGCTTAGAAATTGGCGGGATGCGCGAAAAGAGGTTCGCTTTAGTCGGGACCGTGGATGGAAGCGTGGTGATGTATGACTCGATGGATGGTTTCGGAGGCGGACGAGAAGCAGCAGAAAAGACGGACGGCGATCGGAACGAGAGGAGGAATGTGGAGCCTATTTTTGCATCCAACAGGAGATTTGGTCGTCGCCGTACCGGTGATATAAATGGCATCGCGAGTAGTGAAAATGAAGCGCGCATCGTGCGGACGTCGCAAGGGCACGAGAAGTCGGTCTCGGCGGTGGCGTGGTATCCCGAGGACGCGAGTGCGTTTTTTAGCGCGTCGTTCGACGGGACGGTGAAGTTGTGGGACGCCAGTCGCGCGGAAGTGGCGGCGACGTACGCGTCGTCTGTTGATTCTGGGAGAGGTGGAAGGAGTGGTGTCGCGCTCGGTTCGAGAATACGGGACGTGAGTTTGTCTTTGTCGAGTCATTTGAATAACGATTTAGTCGCGGTGGCGACGGATGCGCCGGACGTGAAATTGTGGGATCCCGGGAGTAACGTGGTGGGAATGACGTTACCGAAAGCGCATCCGGGCGGGTGTTCTAAGACCGCTTGGTCGAAAGAGAACGCGTTTTCTGTGATTACGTGCGGGTTTGAGGGTCGATGTGCAGTTTGGGACGCTCGGCGGTGCGCGGCGCCGTTGTTTAGCATGGATAGGCGGAGGAGTAATAGCGGCGGAAGCGGCGGCGGTACCGAAGGTTTAGGAACATCAGGGTCGTGGAGCAGTTTGAGGAAACCTATAGATTTTTACGACGAAAACGCGAGGGCTCACGCGGACGGGATAGAGAGCGTATTGATACACCCAAACGGTCGTTCGGTTTTCACGAAAGGGTTTGGATTCCGAAACGACGCGAGGGTTCGCGAGTGGGATTTGCGCACCGGTCGGTGCGACGCGACAAAATTCGAACGATTTTCGAATTCGTCGTCGTCGATGACGACACAAAATGCTCGGAGCGGCGTAAGTGCGATGAACACGGGTAGCGGCAGTGGTAGGGGTTCTACAGCTGGTGCCGGGACGGCGTCGGCGGCGTCGGCGCAGTATCGGTATTCAACAACCATGTCGTGCTCGGAAGACGGCGTGAACGTTTTCGTGCCTTCGCAAGACGGGTCGATACTCGTGTACGATTCTCGAACCGGCGCGATTTCGGAGCGCTTGAAGTGTCACGCGGACCGAGTGACTTCGGCGCAGTTTGTCGCCCGCGAGTGCGAATTGTTCTCGGCGAGTATGGATGGGTTTCTCGTTCGATGGAAGAGCAAAAATGCAAGCGCGGCGATGAGAACGACGATGGGTACCAACCGCGAAAGCGAAAGAGATTGGGTGAGCGACGAAGATGATGATGAAGAAGAAGAGAATATTGGCGGGCGCGGGGGCGGCATGTATAGGAACGTACGCGCTCGTCGATGATGTATTATTTAGTATTTTATAAAATAGTTTGGGGCGATTGTTAAAGCCTTCCCTCCTTCCTCGTATATCGCGGTAGGTTTTGTAGAGTAAACACGTGTATATCTATTTCGGCGAACACGTCGATGGCGGTCCATTAACGCCGCCGGTACACGTAAATTTAGCGTTGAACGCGTCCGCGTTTAAGAACATGTCCGTGGACGTTGGATTATCTGGGAGAATCCATCCGGAAATATCGTGGTCGAAAGACGACGCCCCGTTGAACATGTCGTGAAGATCGCGAACTTGAGTGACATCCCAACTCGAAATGTTTTGGTTGAACGAATTCGCGTTGTGAAACAAACCGTCCATGCGCGTCACCGATGCGGTCTCCCACCCGCTTAAATCTTGATTAAACGTCGTTTTATCTTTGAACAAATTATTCATCAGTGTGATGCCGGAGGTGTTCCATTTTGAAATGTGTTGCGCCGCCGAACCGCACGACGTCGTCGAGCACGAGCAATCCCCTTCGCTCGATTCCGTGAAGCACTGTTGAACGGCCAAAACTAACGAATAATCACTGGTGAACGCTGGGGCGTAACACGATCTTGGACCCGATGGGCATGTCCACGCCTTGTTATAAAGAGTTGCACCACTGAACATATCATAAAAGTTGCAATTACTTGGGGGATTCCAATTGCGGAGGTCTTGGTTGAACGCAAAAGCTTGAAAAAACATTTGTCTCATCTCAATCACTTTTTCTACATTCCAACGCCCAATGTCTTGGTTGAACGCATAACTGTTATAAAACATATATTTCATATCAGTCACTTGAGATGTAGTCCAATTTCCAATGTCTTGGTTGAACACAAAAGTACTAACTAACATGGCATGCATACTCGTCACTTTTTCTGTGTTCCAACGCCCAATGTCTTGGTTGAACGCTCGAGCGTCAGAAAACATTCTCAACGTACTCGTCACTTGCGCTGTGTTCCAACTCCCAATGTCTTGGTTGAACGCACGAGCGTCATAAAACATATGATTCATATCAGTCACTTGCGCTGTGTTCCAACTCCCAATGTCTTGGTTGAACGCTCGAGCACCTAGAAGCATTTCTACCGTACGAGTCACTTGCGCTGTGTTCCAACTCCCAATGTCTTGGTTGAACGCAGAAGCGTAATAAAACATTCTATACATATCAGTCACTTCTGCTGTGTTCCAATTCCCAATGTCTTGGTTGAACGCAGAAGCGTAATCAAACATAAATCTCATATCAGTCACTTGCGCCGTGTTCCAACTCCCAATGGCTTGGTTGAACGAAGAAGCGGACCGAAACATCGTATTCATATCAGTCACTTTTGCTGTGTTCCAACCCCCAATGGCTTGGTTGAACGAAGAAGCGGCAGCAAACATTCCTCCCATAGAAGTCACTTTCTCTGTGTTCCAACTCCCAATGCCTTGATTGAACGCAGAAGCTTCATAAAACATTCTACTCATATCAGTCACTTTTTCTGTATTCCAACCCCCAATGTCTTGGTTGAACGAAAAAGCGGAACGAAACATTTGATACATAGATGTTGCCGACGCGGTGTTCCATTTCGAAATGTTGCCGATGAACTGACTCGCGCCGTTGAATGCGCTCGCGAAATTCGTCACGGCGGAAACGTCCCATTCCAACATAGAGCCGTATTCTGAATCCGTACAATTACCATTCACCGAATCTGTTTCCAAACATGCCTTCATAGCATCCGAGAATACAGCATCCGTCAATGGTAAAAGTGGTGGCGGTGGAGTCGGAGGAGGCGGAGGCGAAGGCGCGTCCCACTCGGTGCGAACACTTTTGCACTCTGTCGGTTTTATCGAAAACGAAGTGGAACTCGCGCACTCGTACTTCGCTTGGAACGCCGTCGCCGACTCAAAGATAGAATCGTACAAAGTTAGCAAAGTCGTGTCCCAATCACCGATGTACTGATTAAACGCAGAAGCGGAAAAAAACATTTGATGCATATTCTCCACCCTCGAAACGTCCCAGCTCCCGATGTTTGAGTTGAACAAAGAAGCTCCAGAAAACGTCCCGTTCATCGATAGCGCAGAAGTTGTCTTCCACTTGGATAAATCGCCGTTAAACGTCGCTCGACCCTTGAACGCGTCGTCAAAGTCCGTTACGCTTGAGACGTCCCAGCCGGAAATGACGCCGTATTGCGCATGCTCGCAATTACCGTCTTCTGGAGCCGTTGCGAGACAAGCTGCAATTGAAGAATGGAAAACTTCATCCGAAAGCGACGGGTATTGGTAGTCCGAACGAACCTTAGTACATGTCGCGGGATCTACACTATTAGACAAGGTTGTGCACGTGTACTTGGCGTTAAACGCAGTCGCGTCAGAAAACATTTCACCGAAGTTTGTCACTTTCTCAGTATTCCAATCGCCAATGTAGTGATTGAACGCAGAAGCTTCTGAAAACATATAATTCATAGCAGTCACTTGCGCCGTGTTCCACCCCCCAATGTCTTGGTTGAACGCAGAAGCTTGATCAAACATATAATACGTAGAATTCACTTGCGCTGTGTTCCAACTCCCAATGTCTTGGTTGAACGCAGAAGCGCGATAAAACATAGCTCTCATAGAAGTCACTTTCTCTGTATTCCAACCCCCAATGTCTTGGTTGAACGCAAAAGCTCGATTAAACGTAGATCTCATAGAAGTCACTTGCGATGTATTCCAACTCCCAATGTCTTGGTTGAACAAAGAAGCTCCAGAAAACATATCATTCATAGATGTTGCCGACGCGGTGTTCCATTTCGAAATGTTGCCGATGAACTGACTCGCGTTGTAGAATGCGCTCGCAAAATTCGTCACGTCTTGGACGAACCATTCCGTAATCGTGCCGTATTCTAAATCTGGGCAGTTTCCGTATTTTGGATCCACACCGAGACACGCCAAAATGGCATCCGAGAATACAGCATCTGTCAGAGGCGGCAACGGCGGCGGACTCGGCGGACTCGGCGGCGGAGGCAACGGCGGCAAAAAATTTTGCACAATTTTCACCCACGTATCGCTCGACTCGGTAAACGTGCCGTTCTCGTCGACTTCGTCGCCGACGTCTGGACGCGCGAGAGGGAAATATCTGCCCTCGCCAGGATGATCAACATCTGCGTTCCAAATACCTCTTACGGGAAGTATCTTCTCATCCCCGGTGTTTCGGAAATATATAACGCTCTTCCTCCACGCGTCGTCGTTCAAATTCGTAGGATCGATTTCGAGAGAGGCAGGGGAAAGAAATTCGTTAAATCCTGACGTGCCGTGGGAAAATCCAGTCGGTGGCCCCGTAGCGCCACCGACTAAAGCGAGACCGCTCCCCCAACGCGTGTAATTGACGTCGTTAAATCCGCGCGCCGCTTGGTAGTCGTACTCGTAATTCCAACCAACCGAACGTTTTCCCCAGGATACAAATCTTTGACGCACGTCCACGGCTTGATCCAACAACTTATCGATCCAGTTCTCGTCTTGCGCAAACTCAAAGTTCCCAGAATAAGCCGTACCGTCTTCTCGAGACGGATCGCCTTTTCCCAAAGCGCTCCATGGACGCGCGCGCGAGAATTTATTCTTCGCGTATTTGACTTGAATCCAAGGTCCTTCGTCCTCGATTCCAGACGCCGACCCGTCGTAATCGACGTATGCAATTTGTGCGGCTCCTGAATAGTCTTCCGGTAGTAACTCGTACCATCCATTGACTTTCGGCATGAACCTTTGATTAAGTTCTTTTGTACCAGCCAGTTGCGATATTTCAGTTTGCACCGGCGGCGGCGACGGAGGACTCGGCGGTTCAGGTGGCGGAAGCGGCGCCTCGGCCAGTCCCGAAGGTGAAACGGGTTCGGTCGGTTTTGGTGGCGGCGATGCGGTCGGTTCCGGCGGCGGACTCGGCGCGCTCGGCGGCGGACTCGGCGCGACCCAGTCGGTAGAAACGTCCGCGCACGAAGATAAATCTTCAGGCGCGTCGGTGTACTTTGCGCACAAATATTTACTTTTAAACGCAACCGCGTTTCGAAACATTTCGTCTTTCGTCGTCGCCGATTTTGATTTCCACTTTGACACGTCTCCGTTAAACGCCACCGCGTTTTCAAACATTCCGTCGAAACTCTTAGCGCTCGACGTGTTCCATCTCGACAAGTCCGCGTTGAATTCTTCTCGATTCGTAAACGCTCGCGTAAAATTTGAAACTTTACCGACGTCCCAATCGCCGATGCGTTCACCGTAATGTAAAGCCTCGCACGCGCCGTCTTTTCGGTGTTCTCCGTTGTTCATCGTCAAACAATTCTCAATAGCCGTGTGAAAGTTTTCATCGGTCAACGTGTGGTGGCCTTCCAACTCTTCCACAATCGCCGTCATCTCTTCGATTTCATTCTCCAAACGCTTTATTTCCTCCAAAGCGTCCTTTTTGTTACCCATAATCACAGATCCTTCAACTTTGACTTCACCTTCGAAATACAGATTCCTCCCTACGTTCAAATTACCTTTGACTCTGATAACTTTCACGTCAACGTGCATTTCCTTTCCGTCTCGGCTTACGCGAACGTGCCCGTCCACGTATCGCTTCGCTTGCGACATCTTCGCAGCAATTTCACCACCAGTAGCTCTCCTCAGCGGAGATCTTCGCAAGGTTTCGTCGTGGCAAATCGGCAATCCGTACTCGTCTCGATCTTTATCTTGCCAAGACTCTTCTTTCTCTTTCGTTTTGCCCTCGTCGTCGTTTTTCTCGTCGTCGTCGGAGTGTACCGCGGAAACGAGAAAGATTTTTGTCGTCGATGCGCTCAAAAAAAGAACGATTGCGAAGAAAAAAAAGACCACCACCAAGCAAGAGCGCTTACGCATCATCATCGACGTTCTGCCTCTGCGCGCGCGCGAAAAGAGTGTCGGAGAGGAAAGAAATAATAATGCGGCGTCAGCGCGTTGTTTGAAGGGAGACGAACAAAAAACAAACGCGAAATGCGCGCGAAGGGATTTCGCCAGGGTAGAGGTCCCTTGGAGGTAGACAGAAAGATCGGCGTCCTTCTCTCTTCCGTCCGCGTTTACGACGATCGCCAATGATAGAAAACAAAAACGTTCTAAAAACGTTCGAAGAAAGTGAAAGAGGGTGAAAAGCGAGAGAAAGAGCAGCGCGCACCGAAAGGTTCTTCTGCTTCTCTTCTTCTAATAATAATAAGTCGTCGCGTGGCGAGAGAATTTGTCCCAAACGACGCGTTGTTCAAAGTGAGGAAACTTTCCTAGCTTGAGATAAGGAGTTTAAACTGAAATGAAAAGAAGACTCTTGGGGCGGGCGCGTTTAGTTAACAATTACGAGTAGTATTAGTATTATGAGTTTTAAAAAAAGTTACGCGAAAACGCTCCCCTAGTTCGTGTCTCCGTCGTCGGTAAACAAGCCTAAATCTTGAGCAATGCTCGGCGGTCGATCGAATGCCCCTCCGGTCCAGTAATCTGGACACCACTCGACTAAATTTTTTGGCGACTTTAGCGTTCCCGCGCCTCCGCCGCACACGACGCGCATGGCTTCACTTTTTGTCAATCGCATGTGTATCGCTCGCCAAAGGATACAAGAGGCGCGCTTGCGGAGCCACTTCAGAGGACTGAAAAAAACCGCCGTCTGGTTATGCTGTCCTTTTCTTGTTCCACTTCTACTTCTACTACTAGAGCTACCACTCAAACTACTCGCGTTATCTCTCCGAATCGGATACTCGGAAGCATCCAACAACCTCGAGGTTGCCGCTTCCCACGTCAAACGCGCTCTGGCGACGTCGTCCATCGGTTTCGGTTCTGTTCGCAAGCACTCGTCCATTATTCGATTGAAGTCTTCTTGCGAGGCGTACGTTTTACAATTTTCAAACGTAGCAAAAAACGCGTTGCTAGGGTGTTCCGCGCAAATAACAAACTTGCCCATCGCTAAAGCCTCTGCTGTTGTCGTCGCGACGACATCCGAGAGCGACGGATTGATGAAAATTTTGAAGTCGTCGATGGATTTGTCGAGATGATCCAATCGTCCTTTGAAATCGAGCGGGATTTTCCTCGTCCGGCATTCGGCTTTGACGTCCCACAAATCGTCTCCGTCGCCAAACACGGAGACGGGTAAATACTCCAAACCTCCCTCTTTTTCCTCCTTTTTCATTGCTAACGATTTGTTGTACTCTTGCACCACGTCCAATAGCTCGTGATACCCTTTCGCCCACACAACCTTAGCGATGAAATAGCAATTTTTCGAAAAGCCTAACCTCTCTCCACTTTTCTCATTCTCCTTGGCGAAATCTGCTCTGCGCTTTCCAACGTCCAAAAACGCTCTCGACACGCCGTGTACGTTAACCGTTACCGCATCTTCGCCAAAATCTTGCACCGCGTCGCTCAATTTAATAACTTTGTGCGTATAAATCCTACACATGGTAAAATTCAACCCGCGTATAAACGCCTCCTTCTGTTCTCCGTTTTCCTCTCTCCTCGCGTACTCTAAATAATTCGTGTGTATAATGCCAACGACTAAATTAAACTCTTGCTTCCACCCTTTTCTCCCGCAATGAAACCAATTCAAATGCTCCGGCTCTTCCAATATCGCCACGTCTCTCAAACGCATCGGTATTCTTTCGATGATGTCCCCGACTGGGACGATCGACCCTTTGTCTGTGGCGTACCTTCCCGGGTAAAACAAAACTTCAACATCCGGGCGAAATCCAACTCTGTTCGTCACCCACTCCATCATCGCTTCTGCTTGCTCTTCCGGGTAGTTGAATGATTGCCGCTTTGGGAAAACTTGCCGTTGGTCGCACTTCGGGAGCCAAGGAACCACTAACGCCACCTTTCTTTTTATTTCTTCTTCTTTTTCTCTCTCCTCCTCGTCTTTCTCTGTGCGAGTATTCGCTAAGTAGGCTGCCCGTAACAACGGATTTACGGAGGTTCCCGTCATCCAAGGCAACGCGGCCGTGGTGACGATGGTGAACGTTCGGTTCGGTAAGCGCACGTCGTCGGTGACTTTGAACCGAGGTCTTCTCATGTCTTGTTTATCCTTGTTCTTATTATAATTAGTAGTCGATGGTGGAGACGACGGCGACGGCGAGGTTCCCCCCGACCGAGCATTTTTCGTCGCGCTGCGACTGCGGCTACCATCGGAGATTACCTGCGCTCCTCCCCCAGATTTCGGTGGTTTCCCACCCGAACCCGACGGGTTGTGAGGATTCTTCTGCTGCTGTTTCCGTTGCTGCGACATGAAAGTCTCTCTCTTCGTGCAGGGTTGTTGTGTGTTCTCTTCGAAGTCTGACGAAATTTCTCTCTCAAATATATATAGAAAGAAGAAAGGTTCGCTCGGACAACCCACAGAAGACATGGAAAGTACTCGTATTACGTATGGTATGTGTTTACAATCTAATTCTATTTCAACTGAGCCCAGGCTTGAGTGATAAATTTAGTCACCTCAGCGGCCAACACGCGGTCCCTTTCCGTTTTCGTGCGTTGCCGATCTGGATGAAATTTCAACATGGCGCGTTTATACGCTTTTTGCAGCGTTTGTTTATCCGACCTCCCTCTTTCGCCACCTTCGACGGCGACGCCGCAGCGCACGAGAAAGAGGCGCAAGTCGGCGCGATGCGACCACTGTTCGACAGTTTTGTGTGCCTGGTGTTGTAAGAGGCGGGTGTTGGATTCAGCCTCGATGTCGATGGCGGTGGAATCTTGGTAGGCTTTGAGCTTTTCTCTTTGACGCTTTTTGCTTTCGAGGGAGGCGTCTTTTTGACGTTTGAGACGAAGCCAGCCAGTTTTGCCACCGACTGCGGTAACCCGACGGACGATAGCGTCTATGTATTCAGATTTTTCAATGGCAGAGGAAAAATCTGCGCCAATAAGAGCACCGCGGTGCTTGAGATCGCGAATGGACCATCCGGAGATGGTATCGCGATGGGGATCGATGATACTTTCATCGACACCATTTTCATTTTCGGCGACAAAACACGCGTCCCAGGCTGATTTTTCTTCCACCCATTTCTTTTCATCCTTTGATTCTTCCGCCGCCGCCGCTTCTCTTCGCTTACGCGCAGGTGTTTGTTGATGAAGGTTTGTAGATTGCGTCGCTGCAGCAGCAGCCGCTGCAGTCACAGCGGCGCGTTTTATGGCTAATTTGTGCGCTCGGGAAGACTCTGAATACTCCATTTTCAACTGCGCGTGCTTGAAAGACATAGTTTGTAAATTTGTTTTCATCTGCTGCAAGGTTATAAACGCCGGTCCTTGCGCGCTTTGATACGTCTTTTTCGAATATTGCCTCGAAGCATCTTCGTATCGCATCGTCGCTTCTTCCAGCTCGTTCGCCTCGAAATATTTCAGTTTTGCCAAAGCATCGAGCATTTGCACGTACGAGGTGACAACTGACATATCGTCTTGGTACTCGCCGGTGTAAGGTGGATGTTGTACATGCTGTTGTTGTTGCTGCTGCTGCTGCCGCTGCTGTTGTTGACGGCGAATCCGTGCTTCACGCGCGCGCTGCTCTTCCAACTCGTCCAGACGTTGCTGTTCTCTTACTTGCCTTTCCAACTCCTTCTCTATTTCCTGACGTCGAATTTGCTCCTCTAACCTCTCGGCTATGATTTTCGTCTCTCGACTGCTCTTCTCGAGCAACTCGGCTTCGATTCGCCTTTTTCTTGCTGCCACTGATATCGATATTGTCGTCGCTCCTTTTGTTGCTTTAGCCGCCGTGACTTCCTTCTGTTCATGGGGCGGAGTGTCGCTTACCTTTTTCCTTTTCTCGTGTTGATGTTTTTTTTCGAAATCGTCCATCTCTGCTACTTCCGCCGTGCTTCTTTTCTTCTTGTTCTTCATCGTTGCCCGTTCCCCAAAATTGTACGCGTAGACGTTGTTGTCGTCGTCATCGTCGTCGTCTGACGAACCGATGACAATTGGAGATGATGCAACCGAATTCATTTTCTTCATTTTCTTTTTCGGATTACTTTTTTGCACCACTTTCTTCTTCCTTTTAATTTTCGTGATATCTCCTTCTTTATCGCCGTCGTCGTCCTCATTGTCTTCCGGCGCGGTATCGTACGACCCGTCCTCGTGATCTTCGTCATCATCCTTATCGCTTACTCTTCGCTTCTTCACCGTATTTGCTGCTCTCTTCGAAGCCACACTCCGCGCTTTGAACGCCTCTTTTTCGAGCTTTTTGTGAATGAGGTTTGCAAGCGACGGTCCCGAATGACGAGTACTCGGCTCTTCTTCTTCTCCTTCTTTTTCTTCTTCTTCTTCTGTTTCTTCTTCAGACGTCAACGGATCGCCAATTTTGGCATCATCTTCTTGACTTTCAGAGCTGCTCAGACGTCTACTTCGAATATCGCCGCTACTACTACTACTGCTACTGCTCCCTAAGACTATTTTTTTCCTCGGAATTGGCCGTCCTTCGTTTCTGTCGTCGCCGTTTCCATTTCCGTAATCGTTTCTGTCGTCGTCGTCGCCGTCGTCATCATCATCGTCATCATCATCGTCGTCATCTTCAACTACGAACGTCTTTTCCCCTTGGCCTATGAACTCGTCGTCTGAAGATGACGACAAGTGTGATTCTTTACGAGAAATTTTCTTCTTGCGTAACACGCGCTTCTTCGCCTCCGCGGCTGACGCACCAAAGCCGTTCGCCTCCTCCTCCTTTTTCTCGATGATTTCGACTTCTTCTTCTTCTTCTTCTCCTTTTATACCCTCTGCATTCTTTTGTGAACCGCCACTATCGCTATCTTCAATCTCTAACACTTCGATCGGCTCCTCGTTATCTTCCTCCTCTTCCACGACAAACGCCACCGCGAACTCTTTCGTATTATTTACGTACCGTAAAAACATCGTCTGTCCTTTCTGCAAAAACGCCGGCAGGTTTCTTTTCAACTCGCTCAAATTCTTCGAATCCGATTGAATGTACACCGCCGACTTTCCTATCGCTTTCACTTCCACCGCGACGTTTTCGTTCTCCCCGCCGCCCAGTCGTCTCTTCGTCACTTGGACGTGCTCCTCCTCCAACAACGGTTCGTTTTCTAATCCCACGAAGAGTGGAGAAGAAGGATTTTGCGTCGATCTTCCAGGCGACGACGACGGAGATCTCCCACCACCACCTTCTTCTTTGTCTTCTTTTCCGTCTCCTTTCGCGGTCTTCTTTGACTTCTTTTCTCTCCCGATGATTAAAGAGACGTTGCACTTCTCCGGTAAACAAATTCGTAAATTCGTCTTCATTTTTTTGCTCCCGTCCACGCGACGGAGGAAAAACTTCTTCATCATTTTATAGTATTATATATATATACGCACAGAGCTTTATTCTTCTTCAAACGACGACGAGGAAAGACAACCCTTACTTATGGCCAAAGGCAAAGCTCTTCCTCCTTTTCCACGCATCTGCTGCGCGCTCTCTCTCTCTCTCTCTCTCTTTAGGTGTTTTTGTTCTCTTTCTTTTTATGATTTGAGTGATTTGTGGTGTACTTGATGATAAAAAACACGAGAGAAGAAAATGTTGTTTTTCGAGAGAAGAAAGAAGAATAAAAAAAAGAAGAAGAAGAGACAAACGAAATTGGTCAGATTTTTTGGTCCAGCTCCAGCTTTTTTTGCCTGAAAGAGAGACAAAAATTTTTTTTCAAAACAGCGCTTCATTCTTTCCTCTTCATCTTCTTCTCATATCATTAGTATTACTCTTTCTTTTGTGGTGTCTCTCTGCCACGTTCAGAAGACCACAAACAGAGAAAGTTTCTGCGAGCGTTGTTGCTTTCTAAAAACACAGAGAGAGAGAAAGAGAGAGAGAAGCGCTTACATTTCTTTTTCTTCTAAAGAGAAGAAGAAGAGAACTTTAGAGTAATAATGATGATGCGTTTCGGGAGAAGAAATGGTGGTTTTGGGAGTTCCTCTTTAGTGAGCGGCGGTCCTCGGATTGATGCGGGGGTGACGATGATGACGATGGCCAAACGCATCGTCGCGCTTTTCTCCTCCTCGTCGTCTTCAAAAACGCTCGGTGGTGGTGGTTTTTCTGCCGCTGGTGCGATGTGTGCGGGAGGGGGGAGACGCGCGTACGCGAAAGCGACGAAGAAAGCATCGACGACGACGAGTGCAAAAGCAGTGAAGGAGAGTAAGAGAAAAAGTGTTGCGAAAACAACAACAACAACAACAACGGGAGGAGGAGGAGGAGTGAAGAAGAAGAAGAAGACTTCTGTGGTGGTGGCGGGAAAGAAGGAGATGGGCGTGCGAACGGACGCGCCGCCGAAAGTGGAGAAAGTGCACGTTTTGCCGCACTTGCCGGTGGTGGTAAGGAACGCGCTGTCTTCTTCGTCGTCGGCGCCTTCTTTTGCCGCCGCGGCGGCGACGACGAGCGCGGCGGCGACGGCGGCGAGGAGTCGCGCTTCGACGACCGCTGGAGGCGGGCATCGAACAGACGCGCCGCCGAGGATGGATAAAGTTACGGTTTTACCGCACTTGCCGGCAAGAGCCGACGGAGGCTGGATCGCTCCGTCTTCTTCGTCGACATCGACGTCGTCGTCGACGACGACGAAAACGGTTGGAGCGGTTGGTGCGGCGGGTGGGGAGGGCGCGTCGGCGGCGGCGGCTTTTGAACAAAAGCAACATCAAAACGTAAACGCAGAAGGATTAGATTTTAGTACCGTAGCGAGCGCTTTAGCTGGAATGGCGATCGTTGTCGGTGGAATATACTCGGTTGTCAGTTCATCTTCTTCAGGTCGCGAGAGCGCAAAGAATAAAAACAAGACAAAGAACCCGAAGAAGAACAGAGAAGAGCTGAATGATGGAGAAGGACACCACGAACCTTTGTTAGCGGAAGTCAAAGCGGCAACAAAATCAGCGATCGAGAGCAAAGAGGATGACAATACTACTTCGGCTGCACGAAACGCGAAAACGGAAAAGGAAGAGGAGGAAGAGAGATTGGCGGAGGATTTATTGATTCAAAAGTTGCGCGAAGACGCCGCAAAGTTGGTCGAAGAAGAATTTACCAGAGCCTTCGTTCCGGATGCCTCGACGTCTCCCACATCATCATCAACAGCAGCAGCAGTAGCAGCAGCGTCATCACCATCGTCTTCCTCGTCGTCTTCTGAGGAGGCGTCTCGGCCACCACTGTACGAAGAAAAGGAAGTGGCGAAAGAGTTGGCGGAAGTTTTCGAAGCGGCGAGCGAGTTGCTGATTAAGGTGAGTGCTCGTGCGCTCTAGTTTTCTTTCTCTTCTTTTTTCTTCTTCGTTTGTTTCTCTTTTTCCTTTGACTCTGTTGTTCAAACGGACAAAGCAAACGCCACATACTCAGCCGGCGTGACAACTTAAACTCCAAAGATCAGTTCCGTTTATTCGGTTCCCTTTGGTTTGTGAGTCGCGAACGGTCCTTTCACACGGCAATATTAAATTCCAACGTTGACCTGGTCGATCGAGGGGCCTTTAGAATTCGTTCTACTTCTGCTTACCCTGGACCTGTCGGAAGACGTATATTCATCGTTGTCGTCGTCGTCGTCGTTTATTGTTGTTTCCTGCTTCTTTTTATCGACCAGTGACTGACTTTGCCCACTTTCTTTCAAACAGAACATGGATCCCGCCGACGCCTCTTCATCCAGTCAAAAACAAGAACAATTAGAAAATAACGTGGAGGCGTCCAAACTTGACCGCGCGCTCGATGAACTCGCACTTAAACAGGCAAACGTGCAAGCGTTGGAAACGAAAATGCGCGAGATGGAAAAGCAACACGTGGAGGATTTAGAAAAAAATGAGCGAGAGCACGCGTTGAAAGCCGAAGAAACCGTGCTCGCCGAACGCGCTAAACGCGTCAAACAACTCGACGAAGAGCGCGTTAGATTTGGAGCGTTAAAAACTGTTCTTTCCAGTCGTAGGAAGGCGCTCGAAGAAGCTAAGATTGCGCACGAAATCGTCGCTGGCGTTTCGAAACTTTCTGAGAAGATTGAAAAAGGAGAATCGTTTGCGCGCGAGATGCGCGTGTTGAAGAAAGTTGCCGAAAACGACGACGTGTTGCGAGCACTTTTGTCTGTAACGGAGAAGACTTTGGATAGACTAGCGTCAAAAGACGTCCCAACAGTCGCGCAGCTCCGAGACGCTTTGGAGAAACAAGTGAAAAGAGATGCCCGGCGCGTGTACTTGATTCCCAAAGAAGGCGGAGGTATGCTTGCTCACGCGGTAGCCTCGCTCGCCTCGCTCATCAAAGTTGAAGAAGTAGTAGGAAAAGATAATAACACCTCTCTCGAAGCTGCCATATCAAAAGTAGAAATGTTATTGCGAGACGATCGTGACTCCGTCGGAGATGCTGCTCGAATTCTTCTCAAAGCGAGCGAACATTCAAAGGCAAAAGACGTCGTCCAATCCTGGGCGACGAGCGCCATGGAACGTGAGGAGATTGATTTTATTCTTAGATCTTTAATAGCGCACGCGAACGCAAAGTCGAGTGGTGTTTGAATATAAATACATAGATATATGTATAGCATCGTCACGAGGTATTTGTGTTTATCAAAACAGAAGTAAATGTATGTTCCATCTCGTTTCGTGTTTGTGCGTATTCACTTGCCGAGACCGCCTTGTAACAGCTCGTTCGATTGAATTTCTCCTTGCCCTAATTGCTGAGACATTTCTAAACCTGCACCTTCTCCGCTTATATTCGTAACGTCGGCAGCTTGCTCTGCCTCTTCCGTACCTCCTCCGCACCAATTGGGATGGACTTCAACGTTTGCTTGTCTCAGAAAAGGTAACGCAAACTCACAGAAAAAATTGAACGTAATAACGTTCTCAACGCCGACGGTACGAATGGTTCCGATCGGGTCGCGAGTCACAGTTGATGACATCTCCAGCGCATTCGTAGAAAAAGACGACGTTGAAAAGAGAAAGAGGAGGAGGAAGAGTGGTGTCGTGTACAATAGCTTCATGATTATCGGTAAGTGTTTCCAATATAAAAATATTTTTTACACGCTCGTAAAATCCACAATTTTGAAATCGATGCTCCTCGGAGAGACAAACATTCCCATTTTCGTATAAATATTAAAGTTCTACGATCTGTTCTTTCTCGAACATGTCGTTCTTGGGATCCACTTGGAGTCGATGGTATCCTTTCGGATCTTGAGCGTCTACACTCTTATCATTCATAATGTCTCGGATTGCGCGCTGTACTTTCTTACTTTTCGACATGGCGGCGATGTTTCGTAAAATTTCTTCGTACGTCACTGCGGAACCCGCGTCGACGGTTTCTCCCGGGTCGGAATTCAACGGTATCGGTCTCGCTATTTTCCTCTTCTTCCCTGGTTTTTGTGGGTTTTCACCTTTCGCAATCTCCTCTCTGCACTCGCCTTTTTTCATCCCCGGCAAGTACATCAACATCGGTCCTTCATACCCTCCAGTCGCGCGCATCAAGGTCGTCGAATTCTTAATCCCGCCTTCGTCTACGAATCGATCCACATCGAAGACGACCATCCTCAGCAGCATTTCTTTCAAGTTTTGATCTTCTTCATACGCTCGAATAGCATCGCTCACTTTCCGCAGTATCTTCATTTGCGCAAACTGGAACTCCCCCACAGTGTTCGGTCTCGAGATCAACAACAACAAATCGATCGGACTGGTGTTAAAAATGCTCCCTTTCGTCTCGAAATCTTTCGGAACGATTTCAAAAAAGCCGTGCCTCTCTTCCACCTCCCTCGCGTCTTCGTACGACAACGGTTCCGTCATCAACGCGTTCTCTAAGTCGACTAAATCTGCATCATCGAGGTCTAAATGATTCAACGCGTTTGCCTCCAGTTTCTTGCGCTCCTCTTCGTCTTCTTTCCCGTTGTTCGTCCGCGGGTCGCCGCACGTCTTTTCGCACGTGTGTTTTCGCATGTTCTTGAACAACTCCGTTCGCTCAAATTTTTCCTTCTTTAAGTCCGCTTCGGAGACGTATCCACTCTCCGGTTCCTCGTCGAAACCTTCCACTTGGTTTTCAAAATCGCCGATAAACTTCTTCGCCTCCATCGTTTTGCGCAAGTACGTCTCCACGATATCGTCCGTGTGGTCTTGCACGTACGCATCGCACGCTTTCCTCGTTCGCTTTTGCGTGTCCGATAACGCCAACAATTTACACGCGTGCTCGACTTCGTCTTCCACGAGTATCTCGTACGTGCCGTACGTGGACGCTTTCGTGGCGAAATCTGAGAGCAATCTCTCTCTTTCCAACTTCATCTGACTCTTAATCTTCGGCAGTAATCTCGCGTGCAGTTGCGAGACGACGCGATGACACGCCGCGCATTCCGCCGATCGAAGGCGCAAATTCAGATTTGCCAACGACGGGGCGACCACTCCTTCTTTAGAAGAAGAATAGAATTTGAACGCGGAAACCCCCAAAATGCTACTAATGCTGCTGCTGCTGATAATAGTCATCATCATCATCGTCATCATCATCATCATCGTCATCATCGTCATCATCATCGCAATAAATAAATATCTGTTGGGAAGTGAGTGACGAATTTTTGTCAAAAAGCTGCCCAAAAGGCTGCAGGGAAATAAAAAGCGAGAGATTAAACAAAACCAACGCGATGATCAGAGAGTATATTTGAATGCAACAATAACAAAAGGAGGAAGAACTACGTCGTCTCGTCATCAAACAGACGCGTTATTAGTAGTATTCGTGCAGCACAAAAACATACACGCGTTGTTATTATTATCGCGGCTCGCCGAGCGCGCCGGCTTTTTGCTTTTTTTTATTCTCGTCCACCAAACACGCCGCGAAACCAATCGCTAACTCTTTTTCGACGAGATCTTTCCCGATGAACACGAGCTTTGAGCGCCTTATTTCGCCTTCCGCCCATGGCCTATCTGGCATGCCTTCGAACAAGGCGTGGACGCCTTGGAAAACGTAGCGTTCGTCGCAGCCTTCGATGCTTAAAACGCCCTTCATTCGAAAGAGCGTTTCCCATCGATCGTTTAATAAAACGCCAAGCCAGTCGTTGATTTTATCCAAATCGACGTCACCGTCCAAGACGAGAGAGACAGAGCCGACGGCATCGTCGTGGTGGGTGTGGGAGTGACCGTGGGAGTGGGAGTGCGAAGGGTCGTTGCAAATGACTTCGCCGGATTCGACGAGCGCGTCGTGCGAATGACCGTGCGAGTGCGAGTGCGAAGGATCGTTGCACTCAATCTCTCCGGATTCCACCATGGCGTCGTGGGAGTGACCGTGTTCGTGTTCGTGTTCGTGTTCGTGTTCGTCGTGCGAATGTCCGTGACCATCTTTTTGTTGTTGTTGTTGTTCTTTTCCCATGACTGCTTCTTGCACTTTTTCTAAATCAAACCCACCAATTCCGAGCGTAAAATCCAACGGCACTTTCGCTTTCGTCGCCCTTTGAATCTCCGCCAACGCGTTAATCTCCCTTATGCGTCTGTGTAACCCGTTCAATTCTGTCTCTTCCGTGACCAAATCCGTTTTATTCAACACGATTCGATCCGCAAACGCGATTTGCTCCAACGCTTCGTTGACCACCCCGTCTGGTTTCACTTCGTCCAAGTGTAAGTGCGCGTGTTTCGCGTCCACCAGCGTCACCACCCCGTCCACGCGAAAATTTTCCAACAGCGCGTGCTCTAAATAAAACGTCTGTATAATCGGCGCCGGATTGGCTAACCCGGTCGTTTCAATCACCACGTGATCAAACTCTCCTTTTCGCGTGTCGTGTAATTTGGTCAGCATTTCCACCAAATCGCCTCTCACCGAGCAGCACAAGCACCCGTTGTTGAGTAATAAAATGTCCTCGGTTTCCGATTTCTCTCGGTGGACGATTTCGCCGTCGATGTCGATTTCACCGAACTCGTTCTCGATGACGACGATTTTTTTCCCGTGGTTTTGCGTCAAGATGTGGTTTAACAACGTCGTTTTCCCGCTCCCGAGGAATCCGGTTAAAACGGTGATTGGAATTCTCTCGTCGTCTTTTTTGTTCGACGAGTCGTTGTCGTTGTTCGCGTCGTTGTCTTCGGTTTGTTGTTCTCGTTCCCTCGTCGCCGCCCGCGCGGATCGTCGTCTTCCTCCTCCTCCTCCTCGAGCATTATTCAAAGAAGCCAACCACGTTCTCCTCTCCGGAGGACACGTTCTGTCTTCGTTTTTCTTGGATGCTTTGGAAACACTTTTAGGAGCTTCGCGAGAGCGCAAAAAAGAAGCGCCTCCTCTGGCTCCGAATACTACCCCCAGCGATGCTGCGCTCATTTTCTTCCGCTTTTGAATGTTAATTAAGTGTGTGTTTAAGCGTGCGTTTGTGTGTGCCAATTCTGTTAAATTTTGAAGCCTTTCTCTTTGGCGGCTGCATCTCCATTTCTGCGACACAGACGCACACATTAACACACTTTTGCTCGCAAAGTATTATTAAGGAAAGAGAGATATACGAGTAACGAGAATGTTGTTGTTCGGAGGAGGCGCTTTAGCGGCGCAGAGCGGGACATCATCGGCTGCGTGTTCTTCTTCTGTGTGTTCTGCGGCGTCGTTAAAAACGATGATGAATTTGACGAACGGCCGAAAGACGAGTCACTTGTACTCGTCGTCTTCTTCTTCTTCTTCTTCTTCGGCTTGGACAAAGACCAGAACGTCGTCGGTTTCCTCCTCCTCCTCATCCTCCTCCGCAATGCGGATGATGCTTTCCTCGAGAACGCGTGTGAGTGGTAATGGCGCGCACTTCCTCGCCATCGAGCGCACTAAGAGTAGTAGTGTTAGTAATAATAAGAATAAGAGACTGTTGGTTGTGAAAGAAATCGTCTGCGCGGACCCGAGAAGAGTGGCGCGAGTGCAACAACAAATGCGACGAGAGATTGGAAATATGTTCCAAAACGACGCGAAAATCAAAGGGATGTTGAACCCGGACGTGAAATTCGGGGTGGACGTGAACAGCACGACGTTAGCGACGGTGGCGGATTGCGAGGTATCGAACGACTTGCAAGTGGTAAAAGTCTACGTCTCGGTCCTCGGCGACGAGCGAGGGAAGAAAAACGCCATGAAAGGCTTGCAAAAGCTCGAAGGGTACGTGAGAGGTAAAATCGGCTCGAAGATCTCTCTGAGATTAACTCCGGAAGTCCGATTCGTGTTGGACGAAAGCTTCGAGCGAGGGCAAAAAGTAAACTCGATTTTAGACGTCTTGAGAGAGGAACGCGAAAGAGGATCTTCGTCGTCCTCAAACGCAACGAAAGAAGAGATGATGGCGATCGAAGATACCATCGCGGAGAGAGGAGACGACGAAGACGAGTGGTTAGAGGACGACGAGGACGAAGTTTTCGAGGAAGACGAGCAAGAGGTGGTGATTAAACCTTTGAGGAGGAAGAAAAATTGAGATTGAAAAGAAAGAGAGAGAAGAGCGCGCATACGTAACAAGACCAGACGGTGGTAGACGAAGAGAGAGAGAGAGAGAGAGAGTGTGTGTGTGAAAGAGAAAAACAAACACGCATTTATTTATTCTTACGCTCTAGCACAACGGTGTATTGCTTAAAACGACCAGTTTAACATGTACATATTTAAATTCACGCGTACGTTGTTGTCGAGTTTGGGACGTGCCTGCATTGTCCTCACGAAAACCTTCTTTCAAAGAATTTCAATTCATCATCAAGTACACCACAAATCATAATTCACACCTCAAGCGGGGCGTGTTTCGCGTTTTGAAAACATTTTCACGCGACATCATGGGGAAGAAGAAAGCGCCTTCGTCTCGGAGGAAGAAGAAAAAGAACGAGACGGAATCTACCGCGATGATGATGAGTGGTACGATGATTTCGTCTTGGATTAAAGGCCTCGCGTCGTCTTTTTTTTTTGGGAACAAGAAGAAGGAGGTTGTTGAAATTCCTCAACCGATGATCATCGGGGAAGCCGCCGCCGCTTCCGCGCCAGAAGTGCAAACGAAGAAAAAGAGAAGGAAGAAGACAGTCATCTCAACGCGTAAGAAAAAGTCCAAATACCCACCAATCCCAAAACCGAAGAGACGCGGTCGACCGAAGATGTTGGTGCGAAAATCGTACGGAGGAAGAGCGCCGAGGAAAATATATGCCGGGGTTGGCCGCCGAGAAATTTTGTATGGCGATGAAAGATATTGCATTCGGTGCTGCGAGCGACTGAAGGAGGACAACTTGTGGGGGAGCAGCGAAAGTGAATGCGAAGGTGAGGACTTTATAACTGATAAAGTTATTCCGTGGCTCGACCCGCACGTGTGTTTAGTTTGCAGAGAGAAAGGTGGGGACACGGACGAGGAGGATTGGCGCTGAATCTGTACGTGTGTAACTAACTGTGTATTTAAAACGTTTCAGAGCAACGATGAGCTTTACGACGCGTTTCGTTTTTACCCACGTGCCGGCCGCTACTTTACGCCCAACTTTTTTAGCTATGCGGCGCATACCTTCTGCACAATACCTTCTGCATACTTTCTTAAGTACATATGTATATATCTCGCGCCATTCTGCTCTCAATTCCCCTTCACGTACGTATTCAAATATTCCCCTCGTGTTGTATTACACTCCAGTCCTCAGAATTTACTAACATTTCTCCTTCGAGACAGTCACCAAACGATGCCTCCACCCCCTCATCCACCCCCTCCATCGAAGAAGAAGAGGAAATACAAGCGACCAAAGTCGTCGTACTTCTTCTGGCTGGGCGTTTTGTCCATTTTTTTCGGCGTCGAGTTGTTGCAGAATTTTGCGCGATATTTTATCGCGAAAAATCCATCCGCACTCCGAGCGACGGAGTATCACGAGATGATGACGTCGCTGACGCATCGCGATGACGATGATAATAAATATAACAACAACAGTAACAATGTCGACGACGAGAGCAGTCGAAAGAAGAAGGATATTTTGATATCTTCTTCCGATGATTTGACTTCTTCTTCAACAAATGCAGCACTTCTTCGACAACACGAAACGAGCAACAGAGGAAGCTCTACAGCCGCGATGAAGAACAACAACGCGTGTCGATGCGCGGACGACGACACAAAATCCATCCATTGTAACGTGAATTACCCCGAGGAGTCCGCGGTAGCCGCATCGTGTGTGTTTAGAAATCAAACGCGATCAGTCGTGTATGCGTACGTGAAGAACGCGCTCGCCGCGTCTTCGTCGCCGCGAGAGGAGGATTTTAGAGGCGTGACGAGGCGGCAAAGAGAAGCTCGTCTTCTTCGACGATTGAACAACGCCATAGATTATATCAGAGGGAATCACGAGAGCGAACAAAGTGTGAGAAGAAAGTTAGGTTTGACCGAGGAAGAGATGCGCGCGGCGAAGGACGTCGTTCGGATCGAGTTGGCGGGCGCCAAGGCTATTTTAGGAAAAATCCCGCAGCTCATCGTGCCGAGTAAATTCGGAGCGACGGATTTAAGCAAGGATATGTTTTACACGAAAATGAATTGGGCGAGAATTCGAGATAAATACGATGGTTTTTTTAACGAGGAGAGTTCGGATATGTTGCCTTTCAACGAGGAGGAGTTTACAAAGCTGAGAGTGTTTGAGACATGCGCGGTAGTTGGGAATTCAGGATCGCTTTTGAAATCGAGTTTAGGGGTAGAAATTGATTCGCACGATGCGGTCTTTCGTTTAAATAACGCTCCAGCAGGAAATGGCATGATGATGAATGGAGGAGAGAGCTTTGAGAACAGTAACGGTAGATTGATGCGGGACGTGGGCGGGAAAATAACGGTGCGCGTGTTAAACAAAAAATGGACCGAAAAGTGGAGTTTAGAGAGCGAGAGTAAAATCACTGAACGCTTGGAAGCCGATTTGGAAACCAACGAGAAAGTTCTATACATCGCTTCGCGGTGTAACGTGAAGGAGTTTACTAAGTTTTGCAAAAACACGGTCAAGAGGAGACCAAATTTCGTGAAGGCGTTGTTTTTGACTTCGCGAGCGAATTCGCACGCGGCGAAACTTTTGTCAATTTTTCGTCGGGGCATCTCCGAGATTCTTTCGCCAGTGGTAAATTACAAACCAAGCGACGCGTTCAAGTTCGATGGTGGTGATTCGAGTGATAGAAGTGGTGTTGGCTTCGATGCCACCTTGGATATTTTCAAAGGTGGTAACGCCCCTTCGACTGGATTTTTGACCGCATACATGGCGCTTCAATTCTGCGGTAACGGAAGAGAAGGAAGAGGAAGACGAGGGGCGGCGGTTTCGGTTTTCGGTTTTAGTGCAGATGAGTGTAAAGTGCACGGGTGCAAAACGAGTGGGGCGTACCACTACTTCCCTAAAGAACATGGCGAAGCGAACTACGAACCTCGAGCGCACCCGTCTCACGCGTTCGACTTGGAAGCGATGGTCTTGCGAGGCATGGAAGAGAGCGGCTACTTGGCGTATCATTAAATAGAATAGTAATATAGTACTAGGTAGTAAATTATAACAAAATGAGCAAGTACAAAGTAATATGAAGTTATATACAAGTTATTTATATACAGGCCGTGATCTTCAACTCACGGCGCAGCACTGCTTCTTTTCCTCCTCCTCCTTCTCCTTGGACGAAGAAAACGACGACGCCGAAGAGTCCGAAGAGAGAGTCGGATACGTTCTCTTTCGCTTCGTTCGAGCGTTCTCCTCTTCCTCTTCTTTTGATCTTTTGCTTCTTCTTTTCCTCCTCTTTTCAACGATCTGTAGTATCGACCGGATCTCTTCTCGCACTTCTTCTTCTTCTTTGACGTCGGGGTCGTCTCTTCGTTTCTTAACCAAAGTATTTCCTGATGACGATGCTGCTTTCACGTCGTCGCTTTCCAAAGTCAACAACAATTTTTTTCGTCTTTTTCTCTTCCTTTCCTCTCGAATGGCTTTTTCCACGGTCGCGTCGAAGCGACTGTAAATAATCAGATTTCTTTGCATCTTTCTTAGGTGTCTTCTTCCCACCGAGGACGACGACGACGATTCACCACCACCACCGCCAAACGGTGACGCGTACGCTATTTGTAAGAGAAGCGTTTCCAAACGCGCTTGTTCGACCTCGTTCGCGACCGAAGCGACGCCATTTCTTTTCGACGAATGTGCGCATGGCGCCATTTGGATTGGATGTATCTGCGAGGGCAAAACTAAAAGATGCAAAAAGAATTTCTTAAGAAAGCGCGCGCGCGCGCGCTTTACGACTTTCGCGTCGTCGATACACGCGCAAAGACTCTCCCACGAGCGAATAACAAACCCCAAGAAGCGCAAGTTATTTTGCCTTGATTCGGGCCTTATCGTTTTATTCGTGCGGTCTCAAAATCGCGCGCTTTGTAGTATTAAATTGTGCGTCAAAAAGGTGTCATCAAAGGTCGTTTTTCTTCTGAGTTTGTAGGGGCGAACGCTTGCGTGGCAATGCGAGGAAACAAAGTAGAGAGAGGAAAAGATATTTTTGGGCAAACGAATGGACGTCCTTTTCGCTTTTTTGTTGTGGGGGACGAGCAAAAGTTTTTTCTTTCAGAAAATATTACAACAACCTCCCTAACGCGGAGTGACACTTACTCTTTAAAATGCTCACGGCTTCTTTGAAAATGACGTCTGGTTTCCTCGCGCCGACGGATTCGATGGTGAAGATGTAGTGATCTCGCTTTTTTAAGACAGCTATTTTGGAATCCCAACCGGATTCGCCGGAGAGCTCGCGAATGCGCTCTAAGCACAAGTCGCATCCTCGGATGGATTTGATTTTGACTTCGGCTTTCTCGCCGGAACCCTTGAGTTCAAAGCACTTGTGGTTTGGGATCGGGTCGCTGCACTCGCTCATGAATACTTTCGCGTCGGCGCCCACGATTGGTTTTTTGAAGTATACGGTCGGGACGAGACGGTACCAGCACGTGCCAACCGGGGAGAATTTCGCGTGGTCGGCACCGATGGATTTCATGCAGTGCGCTTCGAGCTCAATCTCTTGTCCGGGGACGAGTTTTGCGAGGAGAATGTCGTCGTGGACGGTTTTGATGCCCTCTTTCCCGAATTTCGTCTCCTGCGACGCGGAGAAGTTGCTAAACGTTTTGATTTTCTTTTTCTTCCTTTTTTTCTTTTCGTCGTCGTCGCTCATGTCGTCGTCGTCTTCATCATCGTCATCATCATCATCATCATCATCATCATCCGCGCCTTCACCGCCTTGACTTTCGTCTTCCAACTCCGATCCTTTCGGTAACCACACTAAATCTCTCGAATATACTTTTTCGTGTAAAATCGAATCCGGCAGGATATTCCCGCTCGCGTCTCTCTCCTTTTGACACTTCACGTGCAGTTTAAACACGATCGTGTTCTTCTCGTTCAATAAATCTGTGTGCGTATCTTTATCGAAACTCTCAAATTCGTTCGGATCGGCTAAAATAGGCACTAAACCTAACCTATGCGCGAAAATTTCATCCGCAATCACGCTCGTGTTTTGTCGAAAGTATACCCTCTCGATCGCCATGGACGGCACTTCGGATATGATAATCCTCCTAAACGCGTTCGCGAACGCCGCAGATATCCCTTCCATTTCAAACTCCAGCGTGTGCGTCGATTCGTTATTCTCCGTGACTTTAATCGTAAAATTTTTCCGAAACTGTTCCAGCGAAAACGCATCTTCGTCTTCCTCCGTCGCCGCTGCGCCACCACTGTACGCGTTAAAGTACGCTCTCTCTTGCGTGTGTTTATTTTCAGCGAAACCAACGGAGACGAATTTCTTTTGCATCTCCAAGTGCGAGGCTATTTTCTCCTCCGCCACTTTCTCCGTCGTCGTACCTTTGGACGATGATGTTGGCGGATTCGTTTTCTTCTTCGCCGCTGGCATGATGGTAAATTCCGGCGGCGTCAAACGAACGAACGAACGAATGAACGAGCGAGACTCTTCTGCTCCTCTCTTCTAAAACGCCGTGGTATCCTTTCGCTCTCGATCAAAAAGTCACGCGCGCGAAATAAAAGAGCGGCGAGGTATTCTTCTTCTTCTTCTGCGATGACTTCTTTTCTCCTCCTCTCTCTCTCGAGTCTCTCTCTTTCTCTGCGTGTAATAAGTAAGCGTGCGTGATGTGGTAAAAGCAGAGAAAAGAATGAAGAAATTTCTCACAAAACAGAGGCCACGGAATAAAAATCTCACGCACACTAGTACTCTCTCTTGTTTTTGCGTAGTAGTCTTAAAGTAGTATTC
>ERZ651776.967-NODE-967-length-36910-cov-12.819428_pt1 | contig 36910 bp, 35 predicted proteins | sample MGYA00514761_ERZ651776 | MGnify/ENA metagenome assembly ERZ651776
CCAATAAGATTATAAATTTTGTATTCGGTTTCAGAATAAAGGCCATCTATATTTAAAATATTCGGAGAGGGATTTGGATAGATAATTAGATTGGTTATTTCGGAAGAGTTGTTGTTAATAGCTGCAGTCCCACCTATAACATTAATAGTACCTATCATACCATGAGATAATGCATGTGGGGTGCATTCATATTCATAAAGACCTAATAGCTGCGGGACATATTGAAAAAAGGTGTCTGCCGGAGCCTGCCATATTTGATCGAATGTTGCAGCTCCTAAAGGAATATTAGTAGAAGTAATAGTATGTACTATTGAAGGAGCTCCTCCTCCCAATGGAAGCCACTGAACTGTATCTCCAAGCTGAATTGTAATGTCTGCGGGAGTAAATTCAAAATATCCATCCCATACATTCACAATATGAATGGTGGCCTTTGCGGTGAATGACGATAAAATAATGCTCAGAATAATTAATATATTTTTCATTTTGTTTATACGGTTAGGCAATGCGCCGATAAGTTTGATTAAAGATAATTTAATTTTCGAAGAAAATACGTGCGAGGTTGAATGATCTATCATCCGAAGCGAGATATAAAGCAATGGAGAATAGGTGCTTTTGTGCATCAAAAAAAACCCACATTTCTGAAGGGCTATTTTGAGTAATTCCATTATTCAATAATTAAGCACAAACATGATGGCGAAACTACCTTTTAATGAAGTTTAGGTTTTGTTAGGGACTTTGTTTAATCATCAAATTCTGAACCTTTTGATCCAATTATTTCTTGTAAGGTAGGATTGTGCAAATTAACTGACATCTTTATATCAGACAATTTTGTTTCTTCTTTTTTAGATTGTTTATAAACTCATCGGATATAATTATGAATTGAAGCTATAGTGTTTAAGTTTGTTGAATGAAAGTTGTTTTTATCCTTAACGGTTCTAAAAAGTTATCTGCTTTTGCAAAAAAAACAATCGACAAGGCGAATGAACATGACAGTTTAAATTGTTTCATATCAAAAACGGAAAGTTCATTGCACGCAATCACCATCGCAAAAGATAATGCCAATAATGGTGCAGATTTTATAATAGCGGTTGGTGGAGATGGAACGTGCAACGAAGTTATTAATGGCATCCAGAAAAGCAACAATCGAAATCTGGTAATTTTTGGAATTATCCCTAATGGCTCAGGAAATGATTTTCATAGAATGTTAGGTAGTTTCTCACCAGAGAAATTTATTGAGGCTTTAATTAATCAGAATTGTCAGCACATTGATTTAATCAAAATTGAATCAGGTGATAAGACAATCTATTCGTTAAATATTGCTGGAGTTGGATTTGACGGATTCGTGGTGAATAAACTAAATCAATTAAGAAAAAATGCTTTTCTAAAAGGAAAAACGGCATATGCCTATTCAATCTTAAGAGCATTTTTTAGTTATAAAAAACCAGGCGTCGTTCTTTCGAGTAATGATTACAATTATTCTGGAAAAATGATGATGACCGCAGTTTGTAATGGCACAACATTTGGGCATGGAATGATTGTTTCGCCAAACGCAAAATTGAATGATGGTAAGCTCAGTATTACCTTCCTCGGGGAAGTTTCTCTCAAGGATTACGTGAAAAACATTTCCAGATTGAAGAAGGGGATTTTAATTAAACATCCCGAGGTGCATTATTTTGAAACAAAGGAATTGACAATCGCTATTAAATCAGGTGAAATGCATCTAGAAACAGATGGGGAAATTATTGGTCAAGGAGATGTTCATTTTCAAGTGATTCCTGATTGTTTGAATATTTTAAATCCAGATTATTAACCAAAAAAAGGTCGCCATAATGAGCGACCTTTTTTTTGAATTGTTTTATTTATTGAATGATAATTCTCTGGAATAATTACTTTTCGCTAAATGGGGCACTTCAAAATTTTCTGTGAGTTTTGCGCTCAAAAACAGCACCTTTAATACCACAATTAAAGCAACAGAGCCGATGACAATATCTCTTCAAATTCTCCGTCATTTTGACACCCTGAAACTACGGTTTTTTCATTAATCAAGAAAAATGGCACACCTCTTAATCCTAGAGATTTAGCCCTTTCAATATCGATGTTTATTTCTTCAGAATATTCCTTTTTCTCAATGATTTCTTTTGCCTTTGAAGAATCCAGTCCTGCATCTTCAATGATATCAAGTAGATTTTTTTGTATTGATAAGTCTGTTCCAATACAAAAATAAGCGAAAAATAGAGCTTTTTCAAGTTCAATAGCTTTATCAAAATTTTTAGACCATTTAATTAATCTATGCGCATCTTGCGTATTGTAGATAAGGGCTTTATCAAATTTAAAATCAATACCTACTTTCTTACCAACTGGAAGTAGTCTTGCGCACATTTCTTGAACTCGCTCCATACCATATCCTTTCATTTCTGCTAAATGTTTCAATGAAGACATTGATTTGTTTTTTGGAAAAGCAGGGTCCAGTTGAAAACTACGCAACACAATTTCAACATCATCTTTCGCGTCAAGGGAAGAAATAGCTTGTTCTAGTTGTTTCATTCCTATAAAGCATGATGGACAAACGACATCGCTCCAAATTTCAATTTTTACTTTTGTCATTTAGCAATTTTAATAAGACATTCTTTTAGAGTTTGTCGGGTTAATCTTTTACACTTCAAATTTACAGACTTTAACTGTTGATTTAACTGCCAAGGAAAGAAATGTATTGAAAGAGGAAGCCTCAGAATTCGTTATTTTATTTATAATCGATTAATTCATTTTGAGGCATACAAAAGGTTTTATTTTACATAACTTTCTTACCTGAAGTAAATTAGGCAACTATGTTATCATTTTTCACTCAAACATTAATCAATCTTTTTGTTCAAGAATTTTTTTGAAAAATTATAAAAGGATTGAACATCCTTAAAGTTACTCACAATGCCTAATGAAATTCTGATTGAGCCTCTTAATTTCCCCATGAATTCTATCATTTCAAAAAAGTCTCCTGATTCCCTTCCAGTGAAATATTCCTCTAATTCTTCAATAGTTATATTGTTATTAATTTCATCCAATCCTGGGTTACAAAAGCAGCCAGTTCTGATAGATATGTTTTGTTTGTTAGCTGCTTGTTCAATATCGGAAAAGGAATATAGTGTTCCGCAAACATCATAAAAATTCATAACTAATGTGCTTCCCCTTCGACCAATATCTTGAGAGCCAAATATTTTAATGAGAGGTTGCTTATTGTCATGGTTTAAAGTGCTTAAGTTCGATAATAGCCAGCTAATCAATGACCTCACCCTCTTTTTAATAGTGAGAATTCCAATTTCTTCAATGAGCTTAAGACCATGAGTAATAGCAGGTATCCCTAAATAGTCTATCGTACCATCTTCAAACCGCTCATGGTTGGGCATTAAATAATGTCCATCGTACGATGCCGCTGAAAGTGAAATATTACCTCCAGCATACCAGGGTTTTTTCATCTTATTGAAAATTGATTTCTTCATCAATAAACACCCTAATCCAGTTGGATAGCCAAATAATTTATAAAACGAAACTACGGCAAAATCAGGTTGAACCTCTTTCAAATCTAATTTGTCTGAAGGTACAAATGCCGCTGTGTCTAACAATACATCCCAGCCTTGGGCTTTGGCATGGTCAATATATTTTAAGGGGTGTTTTATTCCCGAAACATTTGATTGGGCAGGAAAGGCAAATAGTTTATTTGTTTTATTTGGATAGCTCTCAAGATTATCATTAAGCTCTTTTTCATTGAAGTACAAGGTTTCTTTATCGAGAGTTGTATATTTAAAATCAGCTCCTTTTTTCTTTGCAAATTCTCTAATTCCATTCACCGAATTATGATTATCAGTAGAGAGGAGATATATTGATTTTTCATCGAAAGGGTAACATTCTCCTACAATTTTTAAAGCCCCTGATGCATTGGGAGTAAATATGCAAAAATAATCTTCTGAAGCATTGAAATAATTTAGAACATTAGCCCTGGCAACATCCACTAATTGTGTAGATAATAATGAGGTAGGATTTGTAGAGTGGGGATTCCCAAAAACACCATCTACCAACAAATCTCGATGCTGATCCACCAAACGCTTAGCGTAGATATTACCACCAGTATAGTCAAGGTAAATATGTTTCTTTTTATCAAGTCTACTGAAATCTGTCTTACGTAATTTATCTAAAATTCCGGTTTTTTTATATTCTGGAAAATTCTGTATAAATTCAGTGTATTTAGTGTTTCGGTTAAATAGGTTAGTCATATTTATTTAAAATTACAATTAAAGAACTCAGTGCTTCATTTCATATAATGTTCAACTAAAATTACATAAAAAAAGTTTAATTGGTAATATGAATCTGTACATTATTGTTAATCGAATTGATCACATAAGATAATGTATGTGTCAAGACCAACTAAGCAAGTTGAAGTGTCCGAATATTGAGCGCTTAAGCCAAATATAAATGCCGTAAAAATAAAGATTAGTAGATGGTTAATAATTAGATAAATTAGCAAATAGAGTTATACAAGTACTACAAAGCCGTCCATAGTGAATACCTTGATTTCAGTGTTTAATGAGTTTTATTAAGTTTGCTAAAATTATTGTATATTTAATTGATTAACAGTTATTTATAGCTATTTTTGTTTATGACTTTATGTGTTCAAGTTAATAAAAAATAAGTTAATTCACGCCTAATTCACTCCTCGTTTGTATATTTGAGGGTCTAAAACACTGTTGCAAATATGACTGAATTAAAATCATTCATTTGAAATTAAAAACCTCTATTGCTTTTGGAATTAAACATATTACATACTTCAAGATAAATTGAACGATTTAAGACTATCTTCTGAAGGAGATATTTGTTTCTTAGATCAACTTAAGTCTACATTTTAATAATTTAATTGATGAGTTTTAATCATATAGAATATAAAAAGAAGTTTTACCCCATTAACAAGTTTCTAGAAAATTATCTTATTAAATATGATAGAGCCGTTGAATTGCCTCTCAAGTATTCAGATTTACTGAATTATGCAGAGGTAATTCCAATCATAGAAAATGATAAGGATACCTTATGGAGTTCCGTAATATATAGACCGTCCGATATGGCAAGTATTACTGAAAGTTTTATAAAAATATACCAATTACTTAGTGCTGATGGGTGCGCTATAGAGCACTTATTTGTTGGAAGCATTGATTTTTGTTCTTTTGGTAATTCTAAACCTTTTAGAATAAAAATTATTAATCAGATTAATGATAATCATGATTATTTTTATATAAAAAAAGCAGACGCTTCTAGAGTTTATGGCCTAGAATTAGAAGATATATTATCTCCCAATAAAATTAATTTTTTAAGTGATAAAGATACGCTTATAGAAGAGCATGTAATTGGAGTTCCTGGTGATCAGTTTATTAAGGATTACTTGTTGGGTTCAATGTCTTATGATAAGATTCGATTAGCTAAGGAATTTGTTAAATTTAATGAAAGGTGCTTTGTTCGTTTGTTAGGAGATATGCGCGCGTATAATTTTGTTGTTGAGATAAAACAAGATTTTGACAGAGTTCAATATCGAATTCGAGCAATGGATTTTGATCAACAATCCTATGAAGGCACTAAAAACATTTACCTTCCTCAGTTTTTTAAGGATAACATTTCATTAGTTAACTTAGCTCAAGAACAAATGACAGTAAAAACAGTTGAACAATATAGTAACGAAGAAAGAGCCCTTTTGAAAAAACGGTTATTCTTGGCAAAAGGAAAGTATCTTGAGCTAATAGCTATTATGAAGCAGGATAATATATCTATTAAGGAGAATATTTTATCATTGAGAAAAGACTTGGGAAATTATTACAATGACGCTGATTTTGAAAAAGCAGAATCAATGGGAGAGATTCTTTCATTAAATATTAAAAATAAACTGGGACTATCTTTTTAAGATTCTCATTTCTGTCTTATTGGAAGGCGTAATTCTCTATCTTTACCCCATGCAAAAAACAGCCATTCTTCTTGGAGCAACAGGCCTTACAGGTTCCTTTGTTTTAGAGCAACTTCTTTTAGATACAAGATATACTAGCATCAAACTTTTTTCAAGAACACCATCAGGTATTTCGCACCCAAAAGTGAAAGAATACATTGGCGACCTTTTGAGTTTAGAGAATCACAAAGAAGATATGACTGGAGATGAAGTATACATTTGCATAGGGACCACAAAAAAGAAAACACCCAACCACGAGCAGTATCTAAAAATAGACATAGGAATTCCGTCTCAGGCCTCTGAAATTTGTAAAAAAAATGGCGTTTCTAAACTGGCTGTCATTTCTGCTATTGGAGCCAATGCAAAAAGTTCTATACCTTACAACAAAATAAAAGGGAAGATGGAAGCTGCTGTCTTGGAAGCTGATATTGAGCATACCTATATTCTTCGCCCTAGTTTTATTTCTGGTAACAGACAAGAACATCGTGCGGGAGAAAAAATGGGAAAAACGGTTTTTAAATTCTTGAAATATCTTATGCCAAAAAAGTACCGTGCAGTTGAAGCAGAAGCCATTGCTGCAAAAATGATTGAATTGTGTAACTCAAAAGAGCCCTCGAAAATTATAGAATCGAACGAGATTTAATTTTATTAGAATTGGTTACAGTATTTTGACTAAACTGTGTTTTAACTTAGTTTAGGTTGTGTTATGGGAATTACTCTGTTTTGATAAATTTAATTGATTCATTTTCTATTCTAATAATGTAAAAATTTGGATGTAACGATGAAGTGTCAATAATATCTAACCCACTTAACCTGCCACATACTATTGTCTCTCCTAAAAGATTAATAATACTGAATTCTGGAGTGATAATCCAATCAACTTTCCCTGGAATTGAAGAGTTGTATTTTCCTTTGTTAATTCCCTGTGTTCCGACTGTACCAAAAAATATATTCTAGTCCAGTCTTTTTATAGATTTTGACACAAAGTTTTCTGCTTCACCAAACAAATCATCATAATATGGCTTTTTACCAATTATCATATCTTCATCCGAGACAGCTGGATCCAGTGCCTTGTCATCAATAAAAAAAATATGTTTTTCATTTTATAAGTTTTAAAACACTAAAGTAAGGAATAGTTAGAATCAGCAATAAGGCATACCCAAATGTAGTTAATGTATTCAACTCAATATCATCGAGATAACCCCTAATTAAATTCTTTCAAAGCCGTATTCTGTGATAAATCTATATTTCTTGTATAAAAATTATTACCACTAGAAAACAAATGAGTCAAAGCAGTATTCTGTGAGACATCTAAACTTGTTAGTTGGTTGTTACCACAGCCTAAATAAACTAAAGCAGTATTCTGTGATACATCTAAGCTTGTTAATCTGGTTCTCTCTAACTCCAAATACTCCAAAGCAGTATTCTGTGATACATCTATACTTGTTAATCTGTTATTCTTTAAAAACAAACCCTTCAAAGCAGTAGCTCCTGTAACATCTATACTTGTTAAATCGTTTTTTTGTGAATACAAATACTCCAAAGCAGTATTCTGTGATACATCTAAATTGGTTAGTTCATTACCAGTACATCTCAAAGTATGCAAAGCAGAAGCTCCTGTAACAACTAAACTTGTTAAGTTACTGCCAGTACATGTCAAATACTCCAAAGCAGTATTCTGTGATACATCCAAACTTGTTAATTGATTAGAACCACAAAACAAATAAATTAAAGCAACAAAATCCTCAATACCTGTTAAGTCGGAAATATTTGCACTTTCTAAACCCAATCTTGTTACAGTATCAATGCTTGCAGTAAGCACCCCTCCATCTATAACGTTGTCAAGTCCTAAGTTTATTAATGCCTGTTCAAAATTAGCATCGGGAATGCTTGTTAATCCTTTTACTGTCGGTTTGGTACTTTCTGATTCATTTATGGTTGAAACCTCTCTACCGTTTGCATTTACGGTTGATGCGTCACTTTCTGCCGGTACTGGTGCAGAATCACCACAAGAAGCAAACATCAGTACAATTCCTAAATAGAGTAGTTTTTTCATAATTTTAATTTTTAGTTAATAGCCTAAGCTAGTAAAATTAAATAAAATTTTAGCCCAAAGCGTATATTTACTAAGTATAATATCTTGAACTACTATTCATTTGCCCATTCTCTTTGTCGAGGTTATAATATTGCTGAGCCCGTAATATCAATCAAAACTTCTTCTCTAGCTTCACAGTTCTTTAAGTCGATTGATAAGTCTTTAATGATTTGATGCTGTTGTTCTAATTCGGATTTCTGTCGGAAATAGTTGATCACTAGAAATGTTAAAGAGATGCCAGGTAAGGCGATAATCAGATTTTTCAACATCTATTCTAATTTCAGAAGACAAATCTTCAGTAGAATTCACTAAAACTTTGTACCAAAAAATATATTCTAGTCCAGTCTGTTGATCCATATAGATTTGGAGATCTCTTACCGAATAGTTCTCACCTGAAGGAAAACTCCCTTGTACTATTTGATTTTCTTCCCACGTTCCATTCAAATCATTTCCAACACAACACTTCACTGTAGCGATATACACAATACCTGTAGCAATGGTATATGAATCAAGTAGAATTGCTCATTGTCTTAACAATTGGTTGTTCACCTTCACTATTCAGCGATTACCTATCAATGTGTTTTCTTAATTAAAGTGTGGCGTCTTAGAATAGAAGTCCAAAATTGAGCGATTGGAAGCTTAAAACATTCATAGGGAAATTCTGAGGAGGTCAAGCGCGTAGTTATCAATAAGTTTGGTCTCGGCTTCGGCTTACTAACATAAAAATAATTAATAACAATTTAATACCGCACGTAATGAAAAATATTAAACTAATTACAAATCTAATGATCGCCATCCTTGCAGGGATTCAATTTAGTTACGGTCAGTTTGGAGCTGAACTTGAACAAGTTACTAGTAAAACTTGCATTGGGTACACGATAAAGATGTCAAACCTTAATGCTGGAGATCAGAAATTTAGATATTTGGATTGTGATGGTCTTGAGGTGGAGATTACTCAAGCTCAAAAGACAGGAGTTATGACATACAGCTTCTGTGGTCTTGAGAATCAAGATATCCAGAGGGAGTTTGTATATCTTAATGGGGATACATTTAATGTTACAGAAGGGGCTTGTAATAATCTAACTCCTATACTTGATGAAGATACGGCTCCTTTAAGATCTTCATATGGAGGAGACAGAGCTAAGTCAATAAAAGAAAGAGAACCGTTTAATGCAAAAGTTTTTCCAAATCCAACAAATGGGAATGCAACCTTGACATGGGACGAGGACGAGGTTACTACATTGACTATTGTTGACTTATCAGGGAAACAAGTCTTGAATCAAATAATCGCTAAAGGAACTACAAGCGCAAGCTTTACAATTAATGATCCTGGTGTCTATTTCGCTTTGATTGAACAGAACGGAGAGAAAAAATGGTCCGGAAAAATAGTGAAGTTGTAAAGACAAATATTTTCTAGAAATATATTAGTATAAAGTGAACTACAATAATGTGGTTCACTTTTTTAAATTCCGATATCTTCTAAAGCTCCATTTGAGGATAGTGTAAACTAAACTCCGTTAATTGAATTAAAATCTAAGGTGTAAATTTTTAATTCAGCAAAACAGAGAATATGACTCCCGAAGAATTATCAGAGTTCGAATCAGAGGCTATTACCCTATCTGCGATTGATCGAGACAATCCCAGAACTAAATCAATTTTGTGAAATCCGATGTATTTTTTAACTTTAGCAAACACTAAGTTAAATGGAGAAAACTATGAAAACTATTTTTACTTTAGCGATTGCCATCGCTCTATCTTCGGCATCACTATTCAGCCAAACCATTCTTTTAGAAGAAGATTTCGAAGCAGCTACTTTCCCTGCAGGTTGGACACAAACGTCGAACGCTACAGATGGCGGTTATCTTTTGGGTACCAATACTTCGCTGCAAAGTCAATGGTGGAGTATAGCAGACCATGGAAACATCATTGCGACCAACGATGATGAATGTGATTGCGATAAAACAGTTGATTACCTAATTACACCGCCGCTTGATTTAACTTCGGTGACATCCGTTGTGCTTCAATTTCAAAGTTACTTTGATGGAGGAAGCTTGTCTGGAGGAACTGAAGAGGCCACAATAGAATATTCGCTTAATGGTGGAGCTACATGGAATTTACTTCAAACAATTGTTGGTACGGATGATGGCGCATGGGATGCTGAAACAATAAGTTTAAATTCACTGGCGGGCAACGCAAATGTATTGCTTGCCTTTCATTATTTCGATGACAATAATTGGCTTTTTGGCTGGGGTATTGATGATGTTTTGGTGTTTCAATTAGAGGACACAGATTTGGCGCTCAGCTCACTTACAGTTAATACTACAGTAGATGTTTTAAACCCGAATACGGTTGCAGGTATTGTTTCCAATACGGGATTAAATGCCATTCAGTCCTTCGATGTTTCTTGGACTATTGGCGGAACAGTTTACACGACCAATTTTAATTCCTTGTCTATCCCTTCTTTGGGAACCTATAATTTTTCACATCCTGATTTACTCACTTTCGCCGCATCTGGCTTAGGTAATTTGGAAGTTGTCATTAGTAATGTAAATGGTTTAGGTCCAGATTTTAATCAGAATAACGACAGCATGTCAATGGAAATTGAAGCTGTTGAATACGCCACATTTGGTAATCGGGATTACATTTATTACCATGCAAGCTCAGCGCCACCTAATTGTCCGTTGGTATTGGTTTGTCATGGTTATGGCGGTTCCGCACAAGAAATTATGGATTATTCTGAATTTAATGCACTGGCGGAAGAATTTGGGTTTGCTGTTTGTTACCCTCAAGGAACAGAGGATGGTTCGAACACCACTTTCTTCAATGTGGGGTATGATTTTCAAAACAATCAAACGGTAGACGATGTTGCTTTTGTTGTGGATCTGATAGCTTCACTGCAGGCTTCCAATTCATTAAGTAGTCAGGATGTTTTCTGTACGGGAATGTCTAATGGTGGCGACTTCAGTTATATGTTGGCTTGTCAGGCTTCCGAAACATTTAAGGGCGTAGCACCTATAGCCGGTATGATTATGCAAGACATTATGGACAGCTGTAATCCGGTTAACGAGGTTTCTATTCTTGAGATTCATGGTACGCAAGACAATGTGACCCCTTTTCAGGGCGACCCCAACAATAATGATGGCTGGGGGGCTTATCCAAGTATTCCAAATACCATTGACTTTTTCACGAATTTGTTTGGATTAACGGCACTTAACTCAAGCACGTTTCCGGATATTGACCCCACAGATAATAGCACAGTAGATTCTGATAAATACATTCAGTTTGCTTCTTGCACACAGGTATGGCTTTATACAGTAAATGGCGGTGGTCACGATTGGCCAGGAGCATGGGGAAATATGGATATTTCTGCCAGCCGTGAAGCTTGGCTTTTCTTCGAGCAACTTTGTGGCAGTTCTGTTGGAATAGAAGAATACAGCAGCAGCAAAGATCGAGAACTGATTCGCATTGTTGATATACTGGGAAGGGAAACTAAATTAAAAAACGGTGAAGTGTTGTTTTATCAGTATTCGGATGGAAGTGTGGAGAAGAAAGTGGTGGTGAATTGATGTCTAAGTGAGAACTTACGCGTATGGAATGTAGGTGCGGTTAAGCACCAAAATACCCAATTAAGTTGTTTACACATAGCCATATGAACACTAATGCAAAAGTGATAAACAAGGCATTCATTAAATATTCACCAATTTTAAATAGGGCTTTTTTAGGAATATCATACATCGGGTAATATGAAAATTGCGTTATAACTTTCCCTGTCCAATATGCAGCAATTAGCGCTGTCAAAGCACAAGCCAAACCTGTTTGGTTTTTTAAATCTTCCACTAAAAGGATTGAGATTAAACCAAATGAGAAGTTTAATCCCTGAATATACCTTCCGTATGTTTTTGCAATTTCTTGGTTTAGAGGTTTTAGCTTTTTTATGTCATTGTACCAATCAAATACCATATGTCTGATGTAAGGATAAATAACTGCCGTAAACATCTGTCCAATTGCTCCAACAATGATTAGCCAATTAGGGACTTCATATTTCATTTATCTATTTTTTTAGTAATTGTTGTGGTTAGTTTTTACAAAACTTATCGAGCATTTGATCCGCCATGTTTGTTTTATATTTTTCCCTGTAGCCCAATTGAATTGCTTTATTTAAATTTAAACAGCCTAATTCAGTGCCCCCCCTTTGGAAGTGCATACTTGCAGTGTTTATGTAGACCAGAGGTTCTTTTGGGAAAGCTTTTTTTGCTTTATTTAAATCGCGTTCTGCTAACTCAAACTCTTTATTGTAAGAGTAAGATAGTCCTCTATTTATAAAAAGAGCCATGTAATCACTGTCAATTTCAATCGCATTCGTTAGGTCTGATATAGATGATTCATAATCTTTCAATTGGAAATAGCATGCGGATCTATTCATATAGATATCGGTACTTATTCCATATTCCATTTCAGCTTTATTCAAAATATGAATAGCCTTTTTGTATTTTTTGTCATGTATGTATTCAATACCATCCGATAACAATGGGTATTTTTCGTAATCAATCTCATGAACTAAATTCTTGCTACTGATTGGCGAATCAATCTTATGAACGATATTCTGACCATCGATTTGTGCGTAATCAACTATCGCTTCGTCTTGGGAGCAAGAGAATACAAGAATAGTAACGAGAAAAATTAGATTTTTCATGATTTTAATTAGTGGTTAAGCTATTGCGTTACACTAAAGGTATGATTAATTTGGAATTAAGTACTAGCTAGTTTGAAGGATTTATCATGTTTAGTGAGATTTAAGCAATTGACTGTAGTAAAACCCTCAACTCTTTTATTTATGGAGCAACTGCCAAAGAATATACGAGAATTAAGCTGATAGTAGTATGAATAAGAAATCACCAATTTGCCGAGTAGTTAAGAGATTTTTATTTAAATACAATATGAAGATTTACGAATTAGATTTTGAAAAAAGCTGTTACTTTATTATGTACGCAGATTATATGGGTGTAACTCTTAAATTCTCAAAACATGAAAAGTATAAAAAACATCATTTTAATTGTCCTCTATATCTTTACCTCTTTTGGATCGCTAAATGCAAGAAACGCCGAGGACATTATTAAGCAAAGAGAGGTTAAGAAGTTTAATTATTTCTTGTCAACTGGTCTTATGAAAGCCGTTGTGATTAATATGCAATATGGTCAGGCTGAGGTTATTTCCAATTCGGATAGGACGGCAATGAAAACAGCTGAGGTGTTTCGAGTTGATCTTGTTTTTTCTGATTTTCCTTCAGAATATGATATGGAATCATTGAATTTAAAGCGAATTCGATTAATCCAAAAATTGCGCCCTGATTTAGTGAAGGATGAAAAGGTTCAGTGGCGATTAATTCGTCAAATGAGATGTAAAAATGCTGCTGAAGCAAAAACACTTTTTCATGGGATCGTCATACATTATCGTCCTGTACAATCAAAAGACATAATGGAAGTTGACACTAGATTTCTACTGACTAATTTACCTGTATCAGATTCAATTAGATCAGTTAATAAGCTAAGAAAATTATTAGTTGACACTTCGGTCATTCATATCATGAATCGAAATAAAAAAAGGTGGAAGAACATGGTTGTTGTAACAGATTTAACAGGAAGTATGTCGCCATATGCTTCACAGGTGATTCTTTGGCTTAAACTAAGCTCTATAGATAATAAGGTTTCAAGTGTTACCTTTTTTAATGACGGTGATATGAAACATATAAAACCAATTGGGTCTACTGGTGGAATATACATGAAGAGAACCACAGATTACGATGAAATACGTGAGTTAGCGCTTATCACAGTTCGTGCCGGCAACGGCGGAGATGGCCCAGAGAATGATTGTGAAGCTTTGATCGCTACACAGAAATTTAATCCCAATGCTAAAGAAATGATCCTGATCGCTGATAATATGGCTCCGATTAAGGATAAAGTACTTATTGGTCAGATTTTAAAGCCGGTGAGGGTAGTGCTTTGTGGAACAACATATGGGATTAATATAGAGTACTTAAATCTCGCAAGAGATACAGGAGGGTCGGTTCATACGATGGAAAAAGATCTAACTCATTTAATGGAAATGGAGGAGGGTAAAACATTCTCCTTAAACAATATAGTTTTCAAGATTGTAAATAATCGAATTATTCAGTTTAGCAAAACGTAAGGTATAAAATTTCATTTCTTCATACGCTCTGTTAATAACAATTAGGTGTAAAATGACTGCAAGAATTTACTGTCTGAATATATTAAACCACTATATTGCATTATTATTAAAATAATTCCACTATGAAAAAACAATTAATTTTAGTTCTTGCTGCACTCAGTATATCTATAAGTTCTCAAGCTCAAGCTTTACAGGGATGGTATAATTATGGTAAAGAAGTGGAAGTATTTTCAATGAATTTTAATCGCTATAGGACTCACGTTTTTCCTGACTCAACTGTTCAAGTAGAATATAATTCTGGTTTAGGAAATGTTTGGATGCATGGTGTTGGGCAAGTTTTAGACCCAACTTCATGGGTGTTTGAGAACGGAATTGTTTACTCCATAGATGATCAAACACCCTATTATATTGATTCTGTTGCTTTTCCTTATTATTATTACCGCCCGCAAACGACTGCTGGGGATACATTGGTTATTCAGCTGTATAAAGAAGGAAATATAGAAAGTTTTTACGATGACCCTTGGGATGGACAACCCGGTTATGATGACAACTCATATGCTCGTTTGAAATATGACACATTATCTTATAGAGGAGCAACTCCATTTTTAGAAATCACGAAAATTTTAACTGATGATGATGTAACGTTTAATGGACAAGGATATATGAGTTATCACATTGGTGAATTAATTCCAGCTGGAGAAGTGGTAGCGGCTACATATACCTATTACCCTGGGAATCCTTATGCCGATGGTGATACATTAGATAATGGTTTTGTTCCAACACCAACAAATTTAATCAACGATTTTATTGGCTATTATTTTGTAGATGCAGACCGCGAAACTGAGCTTGGTCTATATAATCATGGATTAATTGCTACGGGCTCTGCTCGTTATAATGACAATTCAAATGGTTGGGGACAGCAGTATTGGCCGGGTATGGCAGCATCTGCAGGGATTTATCATGTTGATATTGATTTCTATTTAACATCAACTTTGGGTATTTCGTCCCTTGATTTAAGTTCAAAAATTAAGGTGTTCCCGAATCCCTGTACAAATTTTATTCAGGTAGATTTATCAACTTTTAAGGATTCTGATTTATCCATCAGTCTTATCAATAATGAAGGTAGAACGGTTGAAGTATTCAAACCGTTAGCGAATGCAGCAACATTTAAAATTGACATGTCTCAACACTCAAAAGGTGTTTACATTTTAAAAATTGAAGGAGCCACAGAAACGTTAAGAAAACAAATAGTTAAAGGTTAATTCAATTTTTAAGCGGATTAGGAAACAATTATTTTAGTTCAAAAAGAAGTGCCGCAGAATACATTTTGCGCGTTTGAATGATTAGCATTCGAAGCGAAATCTCAGTGGAGTATAGGTAGTGTTACCCGAGCCTACATCAAAACAATCGATCACCCAAACGGCTTCATTTAGAACGTAAATAGATTATGTTCTACGATTATATATTTATGCCATGACTTTTAAACCTTCTTCAATCAATTCGTGCATCAACATTACCCCATGTTTTTAAATATTCAGCTCTTTTTTCGACGCTTATTTTCTTTTTCAACAATTGTCAGATAAAGGAAAAAAAATAGTTCTTTAGTACTATGAAGATCAGCACAACAATAAAAATATTCTCAGTAGACACTTCTTCTGAACTTAATTTACCTCTGGTAGATGCTGGAATTAGTGCTGGATTCCCATCACCTGCTGATGATTTCTTGGATGTTTCAATAGACCTTAACAAGTTTCTTATCACCAATAAAGAGGCGACTTTTTTCGGAAGAATTAAGGGCGATTCAATGATCGATGCAGGGTTAAACGATGGCGATTTATTAATTATTGATAAAAGCTTAGAACCTGTAAATGGAAAAATTGCAGTTTGCTTTATTGATGGAGAGTTCACGGTCAAGCGTATAAGAATTACGGATAAGTGTATTTATTTAGTGGCTGAAAACAAAAACTATCAACCAATAAAAGTGTCAGAAGACAATGACTTAATCATCTGGGGTATCGTTACAACAGTTATTAAATCCGTATAAGGCATGTTTGCATTAGTTGATTGTAATAATTTTTACGCTTCGTGTGAACGAGTATTTCGTCCCAACCTAAGAAATAAACCAATTGTTGTTTTGTCGAATAATGATGGTTGTGTGATTGCTAGAAGTAATGAAGCAAAAGTATTAGGTGTTCCTATGGGTGCTCCAGCTTTTAAGCACAGAGAATTATTCCTTGCAAATAAAATCAATGTATTTTCTTCAAATTTTGCGCTCTATGGAGACATGAGCTCCCGAGTAATGAACATTCTTTCTACGTTTACACCAGACATTGAAATTTATAGCGTAGACGAAGCCTTTTTAAACTTATCAGGCTTTGAAATGTTCAACTTAGAAGCGTATGGGAAGGAAATCAATTACAAGGTAACTAAGAGTACAGGTATATCAATTAGCGTTGGAATTGCTCCCACAAAATCACTAACCAAAGTAGCGACTCGAATTGCCAAGAAATTTCCAAATAAAACCAAAGGAGTTTATATTATTGACACCGAAGAGAAAAGAATAAAAGCACTTAAATGGATAAAGGTTGGAGATGTGTGGGGAATTGGCCGTTGCCATGAAAAGCGTTTAATTGCAAAAGGAATCAAAACAGCATATGACTTCACTCAATTATCCGATGTATGGGTAAAAAAGCACATGGCCATTGTCGGGATAAGACTAAAGAAAGATTTAGAAGGGATCCCAACAATAAAAATGGAGGATGTCAAGCGCAAGAAATCAATTGCAACGACTCGAACATTTGAGAGAAACCATACAGACATCGACGATATTCAAGAACGAGTATCAACTTTTGCTGTTATATGTGCTGAGAAATTGCGCAAACAAAAATCGGCTTGCAATGCAATTCTAGTGTTTATTCACACCAATGGATATCGGAAGGAATTGCAACAGTACGGTAGAAGTATTGTTGTAAAAACAGACTACCCAACCAATTCTAGTATTGATATTGTAAAATATGCTGTAAAAGGATTGAAGGCTATTTACAAAGAAGGCTATCAATACAAAAAAGCAGGAGTAATTGTGATGGATTTAACACCTGAAAACCAGCATCAATTAAATCTCTTTCTCAAAGAGAATCCTAAACATAAAGCTTTAATGAAAGTAGTAGATGATTTGAATCAATCCATTGGGCAAAAGAAACTTAAATTAGCATGTCAGGACTTAGGTAGAACGTGGAAAATGAAGCAAGAAAAATTATCACCAAGATACACTACACGGTTAGATGAAATCATAACAATCAACACATAATGTGTTACCATTCCATCAATTCTCAAAAATTAGTTCTTGTTTTCCTTCAACTTTTGCTTTAAGAGCAAGGCGTTTGATTTCTCATAGAGTATGTAAAGGGTTTAACATAATTCTTTTCCATTAACCGTAGACAAAATACTGAGCCTGTTTGGTTTTATAGTGTTGAGAGGTTTCTGGCTCACTTGAGTAAACAGGTTTCTTCTTCTTTAACACAGTATCTATTTTTTATCATAGTATTCCGGCTTCTCCATCGAGAACGTTTTCATTTTTTTCTTGGTTATTTTATCGGTCACTTTGTAATTCTTTTTAAACAAAAATTGAATCATTATCGGATAATCAAACTTATCATTTACACAGATTAAATCATCCTTTGTAAAATTATAAAGATTAAATGTCCAATAATTGTGGCTCTCATAGCCATTTAAAGTCATCGTTATTATTTCGAAATTACCGTCACCATTTAAATCTCTTTCTAAACGCATAGAAGAAGCCATGTCAAGAAATGAAAATTTTGTGAATTTATTGTTCGGCTGTTGAATCAGATAGATCACTCTTTCGTTCAAACCTGCAATTCCACAGCCACCATTCCACCATAAAATCTTTACATCAAGAAGTGAATCCCCATTGAAATCGGCAACTAATAATGTGTCATAAAGACTGCCGAAACCTCCACCAATTGAATAGGGTTCCATTATTAGTTGAATCTGCTTTTTGTTTTTAAATATCGTGATTAACGACGAGTCTTTATCTTCGAATGCTGATAATTGAATAGTTAAAGAATCTGAGGAGTTAAAGAAATCGGAGGTAGCTGATGACCATTGCGTTTTTGTGGTCTTAGATTCTTGAACAGTCCAAGTGCCCTTTTTAAAATACTTAATTGATGGATATTTTTCAAAAGGATATTGGGCATTAAGATAACCAACAATTTTCGTTTCAGTTTTTTTAATCGGTTCCGCTTCTACTTTTGTTTCCTCTGAAAATAAAGGGTCATTAGAACAGCTTGCAAGGAAAACAATTAGGGTTGGGATTAAATACTTCATTTTTCGATTTTCATATAATTACGATAGTTGATTCTTATTTCTTTTAAATGTTGAAGGATAATTAGTTCCCCTGTAATTGATTTTATTCGTGCCTTTTACTCTAAAATGGACAATACACGATTTTTGAATAGTCTTTCAATAGCGTATCCTATTTATTTCAAGAAAGCCAAAACCTCCACAACCTTTTCCTCAAGTCCTTTTGAACGAGATTCCCGATTTCCAGCAATATTAATAATTATCGGGTTTTTATATTTGTTATAGACTGTATTCAGAAACTCCCGAACCTTTTCGACGGCGTCGTCTTCGTAGGGGCTAAGCACCAAATGCTTTCGTTTTTCCTTTTTCAAACTATCAATCGTAAACTTCGTTCCTTTTGATCCCACTTTAGTCGCAAAAACCACCGTACAATGCGCTCCTCTCAAATTAGATAAAGTACGCTCTTTTAGATCATCCGAAAAGTTCTCCCTCAGCCCATATTCGGTTTTCAGGCTTAGGTCTTTTCCAGCCTCCGTCATAAAACCCTTAGGGGCGATACCTCCCGTTTTGATATTTGCTTTTTTTGCGGCAATCAGACCGCCTTTATCGGCACCCGTTTGGCCACCTGATATAATTTTGAAAACTTCCATTTGTTGAACTTTTCTATTAATTATACCCTAAAAGCTTTCTTTATTTCACTTTTTACATGATTTTTTACTGAAAATCAACAAAACCGGTTGTTTCAATGCATTAAAAAAGGCCTATCAAATGGAAGTAATTAGAACTTGGTTTTATATTTGATTAAACCTCGCTCACATTGTGGAAATAAACCTTTTTATGTTCGGTACGCGGGTCTTCTTTAACTTCCAGAAAAACATCTCCTTTTTTGAGTACACTTCCCGTTTTTACGAGGTGCGAATGCCAGTTTTGATAGATGTTCCAATCGTCCTCTCCCCAATCTTTTTTGTCGTCTTGTCTTTCGCTTACTAGTCTGCTTTCTGAATCGAGGGACATGCCAGGGTGGCCCCAGTCGTTACAAAACCAGTTTTCTTTTGCTGGCTCAATTTGGATGACGCTACCGCATATTCCCCCTCCCTTAAAAGTGATTTGTTGCTTCAATTGTTCTTCGCTCATTTGATCGAGCTTTTCTTTTAATTCTATGTATGTCATTTACTGTTCTTTTTATATAATATACTATTTTCAAATCCAAAATGTAACATTTAGGATGATTTTATTTTTTAGAATTACTCTTATGAAGGGCTCGGCACTTCCAAAGAAAGCTTGCTGCTTCAATTGTTTTGTTGTTGGTTCGATTTGTGATTTTAGGTATTTAAAAAGGCCTAAAAGTTAAACGAATCTGCTGCAGGTTCTTCGCTATCAAACCGTATTTTATCACTTTTGATGGTTTGGAAATAAAGGTCTCCTTTTTTGAAAACTGGATCTACACTTGTTAAATAGGCATACCATTCGTGATAGTCTTCCCAGTCTTTTGAATTCCAGTTTTTCTTTTCTTGCTGTCTTTCTTGGATGTGTTTACTTTCTGGCATTAAATCCACGAAAGGGTATTTCCAATCCGTGCAATACCAATTTTCTGTTGCTGTATTGAGTGTAATGATTTTACCGTGATACCCAGAGATATCGAAGTTGATGGATTTGTTTAGCTCTGCTTCAGTGAGTTTTTCAAGCGTTTCTTTTAATTTTTTGTAGGTCATGTGCTGTTGTTTTCTATAACATACTATTTTCAAATCCAAAAAGTCGATTTTTAGCAATATATATTTTCAATCTCTTTTATTCTAAGTCAATTCTTACTTACATATTTACAGAGTGTCGTAATCCATACAAACCGTTTCACACAATTATTGCGTATCGTAAATTTTGATTTTACATAAGGACTAAATAATTCATTTATTATCTTTTCTTTGTAAGTGATATTATCTGCTTTGATAATATTATACTAAATTGAAATCTAAAAGTAAGTTTGAGGATAAGTTTACTTTGAATTTGTAAAAAAACATCTTTAATTCGATATGATATGAGTAAGAAACTCAAAGAGGAGAATACCGAAAACGTGCTTAGTGAGTTTGTTAACTACTGGAATTGTTGGCATGAGGAGTGGCTGAAACTTGTAAATCCAAAACAAAAAAAAATAAAAGGCTGGATCATTCCCAAAAAAAAAATTGATTTCGCTGCGACAGAGAAAAAGATGAATGGGAGTAAAAAAAAGAAGGACGGTACTTTTAAAGAAGTACTTTTTAAAAAAAAAATAGAAATATTTCGGGCGATTCCAGAACCTCATTGGATACACAACGATTTGCTAGATAATATACACCCACCAAAGGCTGTTTTCATTAATATAAATCCAGGTCCTCCAAAGTTCTATCATTTACGTCCTGATAACCACCAGGACTTTTTTAAAAACAATAAAAAAGAGAAAAATAATAATGAAATAAAACCGCTTATAAATTGGATTCAATTGTATGAAGATAAAGGGTCTTATAGCAATTTTATTTCTGCTTTAATCGTTAAGTATAGTGAATCTACAGATTTTTGGCATTATAAAAATCGTGTACAATGGCTGAATGATTATAATACTAATAATAAAGCTACAATAAAGGATATTGCAACATTTGAATTAACTCCCTGGCATACCAATGCGGTAAGTGAAATAAAAAAAGAATGGTTTCATGATTCTGCTATTACTGATTATATTATGAAACCAGCGATTTGTTTGGCTAAAAAAATAGATGGATTACTAAAAAATAGAATTATCAGTAGAGGAAAAAGAGATGAATGGGTTAAACTCTTTTCTAGTCAAAAATTAAAAAAAGAATGGAAGAAATACGAGGATTGTATAACTTTTGGAGGTGAAGGGCCGAATTCGGTTTATTACACCGTGATATTTTATAATAAACAAGAAAAAGTTTACTTTATTAATTTTAGTGGTCCTCAAACAATGAAATTGCCAAAATTAGATAAACAAACGAAAATATATTATGGCTCAAATGTTTGTAATATTATTGAATTACTGAATAATCCGTGTAAATACATTAAAACGGATAAGCCCTAGTCAGTTCCAATTTCGGCAACACACTTCCGATTTTCACCTTTAAATACTTTAAGTATTGTTTGGGTTCCTTTTCTTTAAACAGATCCTCATCAAAAGCCTCGGTGGCATCTTTTTGTTTGCGCTCCCAGGTGCAGATTTCATCAATGGCATTGTAATGGGCAATAGCCACTTTGAGTTGTGCTTCCAGCTTGGTTAGCTCCCAATCGAGTAATTTGTGTTCGCGCTGTGCTTTAAGAAAAGCCCAATGCAAGTCTTCAATTTTTGCAGAACGTTTCTTGTTCTTTTTAATATCTGCTACAGTGTAATTCTCTTTAGGTAATTCTTTTGCCTTATTGTAAAGTGTTTCGTCTTCGTCTTTAAGCTTAGTGCCTCCCAATACTTTAAAGGTCTTGAGAAATCCGCCTTCTTTTTCATAGCAGTATTTCTTGTAAAGCGACTCGTTCTCTTTTTTTAATGCGCTCGCGTCAAATTTTATACTGTCTTTAGATTTGGTTAAGTGGTATACGCCTTTAACAAAACCCGTTTTTCCAATGCATTGAAGAAGGGCAGATCTCGCTATTTTACTTTGGCTATCTGCAATATCTGCATTCAATTTGACAGTATGAAACTCCTTTTGCAGCTTAAGCTCTGCTTTATTTGCAGCTCGTTTTTCTCCGTTAGAGGCTTGCGCACTCAGTATATCTGCGGAGTTGATTTGCTCCTCAAACTTGAGTTGCTCTTTTCTGAGTCTTTTGGCCTCTTTTAATACCTCTTTTTTAACAAAAGATTCATCCATATTAAACCATTCTCCTGCAATCCAATATTCATTGAAATGATAATGTAGGTGAGTTTCGAGTGCTTCCACAAAAGGCACATTAGCCAAGGTATGCTCATCAAAAATATCTCTTGGATTCCCTGTTTGGTGTTGTTTGATTCGGGATTCAGTGGTTTTATCCTTTCGAACAATTCCAATCTTCACATAAGGTCCTTTTTGCCCTGTCAGATAATCAACATCTCTTAAAAAATACAAGCTACCTCTTGTTTTTACCATACCAGCTATAAATTATAATAAAAAAATAAATATACGAATTTCTTTTAATCATCAAGGATTCAGCGTGTTGTTTCAAAACTATTTTCCGAAAATTTTTGTAAAAACTGACAATATTGATTTTAAAATAGTATTGTATAGATAAAATTAATTTATGCCACACTCTCTTTTTATTTTCCGATTCGATGACCAAGCTCCAACAGAGCAGGACCTGTATATTTTTAATGCTGTTTCAATAAAAGGAATTGATTCTGTCAAGTTAAAAACCACACCTTTTGGTTATGTGGCATTAATTAAAACAGAATTAAACGTGAAAGCCCTCAATCGGAGGTTTAAAAGAATAGAAAATAAACATAATGTCCGCCTTCCAATTTTTATTATGGATCTAACATCTCCCAAAGTAGAATGCGAGGGTACTTACTTTCGAATTGGAGATTTAAGTCCAAACTGTATCCGAAGGAGGCAGCTTCCAAAAAAGAATGTGGAGACTGCTGAGCTGAAGAGTGACGAGATTTTGGAGAAAATTTACGATAAAGGAATGAGCAGTATCACCAAACACGAAATGGGAATTCTGGATGAGCTGTCAAGTAACCTCAGAAATGCTGAAAAATAATAAATCTTGGATTAAACTTTAATTCTGGACCCAAATAGGGTATAATAATATAAATAAGAACAATACATTATGAGCAAAAAATTAAATGCCCTAAGAAATGACTTCGCAAAAAAACTAGAAAAGCTCGAGTGCGCAAAAAAACAACTAAAACAAGAATTTGTTGGTATAGATCGTGTCATCGATCAGATAATCGAAAATGTTCGACCGTGGTACACAATGAACCAGATTCAGGAAAAGCCAGCAGTAATTAACCTGTGGGGATTGACTGGAGTAGGTAAAACCTCTCTGATAATTAGATTGATGGAAGTACTAGAGTGCCAAGATGACACCTACCGTATCGATCTTGGAGAAAAGAGTGGACACTTGTCACTAAACAGCACCATAACAGAGCTAGGAGAGAACAGGAACAACCAACCCCTCGTCATTATTCTTGATGAGTTTCAGCATTCAAGAACTCTAAAGGGGCCGTTCCGCGAAGAAATAGAACGGGATGAAAATCGTCTTTTATGGGAATTAATCGACTCAGGGAAAATCACCTACCTACAATATCAAGGAAATATATGGGGATTTGAAGAGCTCATTGCAAAGCTTAAGAAGTTACTCGGTATAGGCGTTGAAGTTAAAAACGGACTTGTAGTAAAAGGAAGGCCCTTCTATGAATTAGAGATCTCTACTTTTATTGAAAACGACAACGAACTTCCCTTCTTGCCACCATCAGATTACGAAAACTTAATTGAGTCTGCAGGTAAACACTTTGGCATAGAATTGCGCTTGGACCTTATGGATCTGCTCTTCGAAATGAACGGAGAGGAAACAATACAGTTTTTGAATAAAGCATTGGTTTATGCAAAGAAACCGAAAACGAAGAACTTCTCCCAAGCCTTAATTTTTGTACTTGGAAACATTGATGAAGCATACACTATGAGCGATAATTACAATGCTGATATTTCTGCCGACGAATTTTACAGGCTCAGCCTTAAGATAACACTGCCGAAAATGAAAATAGCGCTTCGTTCAAGGTTTAGAGACGAACAGATCGCACGACTCGGTAATATTCACATCATCTACCCGGCACTCAATAAAGAAGCATATGAAAAGCTCATCTGCATGGAGCTGGATAAAATGTCCACACGAATGAACGAGATGTATTCTCTTTCTATGACTTACGACAAAAGTGTTGTGAATACGATTTACAAGGAAGGCGTATACCCTTCACAAGGAGCGCGACCAATCTTCACTACCATACACCAGCTCATCAAAAGTAAGCTTGGTATCTATATGAACCAATTGCTTATGCGAAAAGTGAATGCCGACACCCTGCGCCTGACTATCGATAAGGGAGCATTGAAGTGCATATTTGTGAAAAAGAACAAAGTGCTGTTTGCACATTCAGAAGATCTTCCTTCCGATCTTGAAAAATTGAGGGTCTCGAAAAAAGATGAAATCCAAGCAATAACTGCAGTTCATGAAGCCGGACATACGGTACTCGCCATTGCTCTTTTGAATCGCATTCCAGAAATAGTTGTGTCAGTTAGTTCCTCTCCAATTTCTGAAGGGTTCATGTATATGCGAAACACTAAAAAGTACCTGAGCAAGAAGGACCTCATACCAAAAACAGCAGTATACCTCGGTGGCATTGTTGCAGAAGAAATCATTTTTGGCGCAGAGAACATCACGACTGGCTCTAGCTCCGATATAGAGTGCGCAACTGGTATGCTCATATCGTTGCTAAAAAAAGAAGGAATGCACGAGCTGCCCGTTTCATACACTTTCTCGTCTGTTGAACAATCCGCGGGAATCCATAATAGCACAGCCATCGAAGAACGTGTTAAAGAGCTAATCCATGAGGCACGTGAGCTGGCAAGAAAAACACTGGTAAAAGAAAAACAATTTTTGATAGCCATTTCAGAGCAACTTTCGGAACGTTCCAAATTGGAAAAAAATGAGTTAGAAGTCCTGCGCTCTAAGCACATGATAGGAAGGGCCCCAACTCAAAATCATTTCTATAGAAAATTACTACAGAATTCAATTGAAGAGCAACAGGAAAATTCATCAATCAACGAAGCTCTATTGCTCAACAAGAGCGTCCCTAAAAACAAAGCAATCTGACTCCATGAACACCACTTTAGCACAAATGACGCTGGCATAAAATTTTTTAATAATTAACTACTTATACATAAATGAATACACTATTTCTCTTTAGATTCGAAACAAGAAAACCCACATTATACGACATCGAAATACTGGATAACGCCACCAAATATGAAGGAGAATCGTACAGCATAAAACCAACTGAATTTGGATTCGTTGCGATCATTATCGCAAACTTCGAACCAGGAGGCTTGCAGATTCGCTACAAACGTGCAGAAAAGATAAATGAGGTGTTTTTTCCGCTTTTCATTTTCAAGCTCAACAGTCCAAAAGCAAAATGTACAGCATCCTTTTTCAACCTCAATCAGCTTCGTAGTTTAGCAGAAAAGGTCCCATCGGACAATCAGAACAACTTCATCGAATATGCCGAACTGACCATAGACCAAATACTAGAGAAGATACATGCATCCGATATTGAGAGCATTCTCCCTTCCGAAAGAATACAACTTGATAATTATTCGAAAAAATTAAGAACAGAAGATAAAAACAGTAATTTGAAGAATACAAAGTGAACAACAATAACATCAAGATTCCATCAGGGATAACGATTAGGTGTCCCCAATGCGATTTCATCCCTGAAAGCCGACTTTTCCTAGTACTTCCATTAAGTAATTACAGCATGTGCTTTAGGCGTAGAAAATTAATGGTAATTCGTTGCCGTGAATACAGCTGTTCCTTTGAGGGTGATATTATCGAATGGATCACTTTGGAATGAAAAGTAGGTCATGAAAGAAGAAGCGTAAATGTACTCATGAAAACAGGCATTCCTTCCATTTCCTTAGCATTACTGATTAATTCAGCCGAGCAAAGATCGGTAAAAAACTGTTTTTCCAGAGCGTAATATGCCGTGTCCTGACCAAGCATTTTTTTGTCACTGTCCAAAAGTGAAAAGTTACCTTCATAATCGGGACCCAGGGCGAACACCAGCAACCCAAAAAGCACTTCAACGAATCCAGACTGAAGTGCAGCGCTTCCCGGTACAGTAATGTTATTATCCACATGGATCATGACAATACCAAGCTCGTCTTTTTTCTCCAGTTGATCCACCAAATAGGCAAGGTTATGCTTACTATGGGGCGTCATGATTTCCTTGTGCAACAGCAAAATAAGCTGTTCTATATCAAAGCGATCATTCTCATTCTTGAGCTTGGCTTTAAGATAGCTTTCTAACCTATCGAAAGCTTCACTGTCGTTCTTATTCATAATGTAATTTAAGCATTGACTTAGACGAAGCTAACCTTTTTGCTACTAATTACCGATAGATGGATTAAATAAAATGAGAAAATGCTTTCGGTAGCAAAAACAGATTCATATTCTATATTTCATTAATTTTTTAACACAAAAATAGTGGAGTAGGCGGGAGTTTTTTCTAACTTTTTAGAGGAAGATTTGGAGACTTTTAAAAGTCTCATTGATTTATAAATTTCGGTTAAACAATAAGTTTTGTATAAGCAGCTCTGTTTATTTAATTATTATGTATAATTTTAAGTATATCTATATTAGATATTACATAACCAAAACTTAACACATGAAAAAAGTACTATTATTTGTTTTTATAGGGATTTCAACCCTATCTAATGCTCAAAGTTCAATTCAACCAAACGTTGGTTTTAACTTTTGGAAAATTGCCGATTTTGATATTCAATCTTATATGGAATTTGGAGTCCAATATGAGCTCGGCATTACTGATCAATTGGGATTAGACCTTGGTGTATCATATAATACTTCAGCTGATCTCGAAGGTTTTATTCAACTAAGCCTCGGCGGAAGATACAATTTCAATGAGCTCAATGATGGAGCTTTTGTTGGAGTTGGATTTGGATATGGATTTCTTGAGGGATATAATACAATAGAGTTCGGAAGTAATTTTGGTTACTCAATCCCATTGGGGCCTGGGAGTTTAAATCCAAGTATTGGTTTAGGCTATTTGTCATTTGGGTCTGATGGATTTAGATTGGGAGGATTACATATACCGCTTAATGTATCTTATTCGATTGTATTTTAATAATTTAATGTTTTAATAATTTAATAAGCCCTTCAGAAATGAGGGGCTTTTATTTAGCTTCTAATAATCTGTAGGCTTATTTTTTATTGCTTTCGCATTAACTTGATGTTCTCAGATTATGAAAACACGAATTGTATTTTTATGGATTCCAAAGGAGTGCGTTCCTCCCAGGCCATCTCTATTATTCTCTCTGTTTGAATTACTACAATTTCTTTATGTTTCAGTGGTTTTAAGGTCTGCAGGGATGTACTTTTTGTAATTTTGTACTTCGATCTCACCGGCTTGCAAAGAATTCATTAAACCTAGCAAACCAATTAGTGTGCGGTTTACATATACGAAATGGGGTGAACCTCTTTTCCCTTGAAGTTCTTGAAGCGCTTTGTTGTTTTTTAATTCATTCCCTATAATCAATAACTGTTTGAAATATTCAGGATCACTAAAGTCAAATTTTTCAAATTGATACGGTTTATTTATAATCGACAATACATTATGGAAGGTTGATTTGATTGTTTTAATATCTGCCTCTGTATCTGAGTCATTGATGAGCTCAAGTTCTTTTAATAAACTCAGAAAAGTTGTCTCATTCTCTGTGTTTTCAATGTCAGCTAATTTAAAAAATGACTGATAAAAATCAAAAGGAATTTCCTTCATACAACCAAAATCCAATACGACAAGTTGGTTATTCTCAGTTACCTTAAAGTTACCTGGGTGAGGATCTGCGTGTACTTTTTGGTGCACATGAATATGATACTGGAAAAAATCCCACAATGACTGTACGATTTGATTCCTTTTCTCTTGATTTAACTCTTGATCAGCATATTCAGATAAATGTAATCCATCCATCCATTCCATTGTGAGCAATGTTCTGCTAGAAATCTCTTTATTGACTTTTGGAATAATAATATTTTTTAATGGTTTTGATAACTGCCTTGCTTCAATAAGACTTTGTTGTTCAAGAATATAGTTAGTTTCTTCCAACAACTTATTTTGCACTTCTTTAAAGTAGTCTTCAATATCTTCTTTTTTCAACTTGAGTATTCGCAAAGCTATTGGTTTCACTAAACGCAAGTCACTCACAATACTTTCTGCAACTCCTGGGTACTGTATTTTAACAGCATACTTTTTTTCATTGATCCAAGCTTCATGAACTTGGCCAACACTTGCGGCATAGCTGCTTTCTCTTTGAAATCGAGTAAACACATCTTCTGGATAAGATTTTATTGCGCTTTTGAATGTTTTGCGAGCCAACGGTCCCGAAAGTGGTGGAACACTGAACTGAGCTAAAGAGAACTTCTCTACATATTCTTTCGGCAATATGCCATCGTCCATACTCATCATCTGGGCCATTTTTAGAACACTTCCTTTCAGTTCAGAAAGACCGTCATAAATATCAGAAGCGTTGTCTTGATTCAATTTTTTTCGAGCAGTTTCTTCCGTTGAAACTACTCGATTACCTAAGTATTTGACATAATTTGTCCCTACTTGGGCGCCAACTTTAAGCAATTTACTTGCCCGTTGGATTTTTGTTTGGGGTATATGATTTAAAGACTTCATGACTTTCCAAACATGAACTTTCCTAAATCAAAAACACTTTCCATAACATTGGATTCAGCCAAATCAAAAGTTAGTTTTAAGCTTTTTTCAATGAAAATATCTGTTTTTTCAAAATCGGCTGAATCGTCTTTTAACCAATACAAAAGAATAGAGCAAAATTGCATCCATACTCCTGCTTCCAATGCCTTGTCTTTAATCGAATTTTCAGGGATAAAAGATAGTGCTGGAGTATTTAAATCTAGGTGCTGCACGAAATGAGAAAAACTGGTTTTTACAGGTTTAAGCACGTTTAATCTAGATAATGCCGCACGATTTCCAGGAAGTATAAAAAGTACAAGAGATCTGTTCGCCTTTAAAATTTCTGTGAATGTAAAGTAGAACGTAAGTAATGATTCTCGAGAATTATGCTTTTCATCTTCTGCAGAATTCTTATGGGTAAGCTCAATTGCATTATCAACGAAATGCCTGAGTATTTGAGCCTCGATAGATGCGAAATTCGCAAAATGCTTATAAATATCTGATTCATCTAATTCAATATGCTTAGCGAATGCTGCCATTGTCTGCGGACGCGAATTATACTCAATCACATAATTTGAATAGGCTGATAAAATTTCCTTAGTTTCCATTTTGTTTAATTATTTATATATAAAGTTAAACAAAGTTATTTGTTTATCGTTAATTCTGCGGATTTATTTGATTGTGTACAACCTGCGATTAGCAAATAATAAGGCAGATGAATTAACGTTAAAAAAAAATAACGCATGGAAACCCTACAATGAAATAAAAATTCGATGGACTGTCGGGAAAGTCTAAATAAATGAATCTTAAAATCATTGTTTGTAATGCTTGTTTACACTGCAGAATAATGATTAACGTTTTCTAACTTCTGTTAACACGGATAACACTTCTTTTCTCGATGTACAATTAGCAATAATGGTTAAAATTTCGTATTCTGAATTCAGTTACTTCAATTCTTGTATCATTAAAAGAAGCAATTTAATTTTCTAATAGATAATTGAACAAAGAATAAGAGATGCTGTTTTTTCACATCTTTTTCTTTTCATCCAGCATATCCAAATAAATATCCTCAACATGCTCGCGAGCCCACTTAAATTTTCTTAAAAATTTCAGGCTTACTTTTATTGAAGGGCTGTGTTTAAAACAGAGAATATTGACTTCGTCTGCCAGGTATTTCCAGCCATAATGGTCTACCAGACGTTCTAATATCTGGGCAAGTTTTACCCCATGCAAGGGATGATCGAGTTGTTCTTGGGTAGCTTGTCTCTTGATTTTTTTAGCAAACCCTTTCTCATCCTGACCATCCTTGGTTTTCGGTTTTTCAGATGGTTTATCCTCGTGATTATTTTCTGTGTCCATTGTTAATGTGATATTTAATTCCCTGTTTCAGAATCGCTTAACGGTCTTGGCTATCAGTAGTTGCGTGGTTTAGCACCTAACTTTACAAGTACACACCAAACTGAAAACCAGAGAGCACTTTCAGAAGTAAGGGCGACCAAGTAATTACTTATAGCCATTGTTGTGCTTTCGTTATTTCTTATTTGAGTTGCACTCTTTTTTTAGCTGATTGTAAGTTGATTCACTTTCTAAATGCCAATCATTAGCAGGAAGTGTTTTTAAAATTTTATTCCAATATAAATACTATTGCCACCACATTATCTAAAACCTATTCACTAATGTAAACGGTTCTATCATTTAATGGTTGTGTTGGTCTATAATTATTTCTTGGCATAAGGTCTGCTATTGCTTTAACCTGAGCTGGAGAAATCTTAATAGGGTCTTTAAATAAAAACCAGTTTACGCCTTCTGTACATGGAGGTGTAGTTAAAGAACCTGTATAATAATAATGCTTAAAATCACCTAAGATATATTTAGAAAAACTATGTGCTTTACCTATCGCTTTTGTTTCACCTGGCTGAACCGGTAAATAAGATTCTAAGAAATCAAAAGCATCACTTTCTTCTCCTTCAGTAACCATAACAGCGAACACAACAAACCCTTTATCCTCACTTACATGTACCATATGAATAACTAGTGGGAAATGCATTCCATTTACTGAATGCTCTGATGTTGCATGAAAATGAAACTGTGCAAGATTATAGCGTTTTCCTTCAAAATTTACGTAGTTATCTTTGTCACCAAAATTAAATTGTACTGAATGACCATTGTTAGTAACATCATGAATTGTAGTAGCCCCATGATAATTGATGTCTGAAGCTTTTAAACTTGATGCTTTGGTTACTGCATTTGCAGTTACAATATCAATAGGTGATTGATGGTTTCCACCACAAGCTGATTCTTTTAACATTTCTGGCCAATGTTCTGGACTTGTTTCACCATCATAACTCCAATGTTTTGGTTCTTCTTTTTTCTCTTCTACAATTTTTTCAGTCTCCATTTCTGTGACATCCTCTTTTTTCTTTTCATCCTTACATGATACCGCAAAAATCATGACGATAACAGCAGATACTAATACTAGTTTTTTCATTGTTTATATTTGTTTTATATCCCTAAATTAGTAAATCAATCCGAAAATGATTCTCCCCCTTCTGTCAGATACTTTATTACGCAAGAATTCTCCATTTGGTAAATAAGTCAAAATGTTTTTTATTTAAATGAATCTAATTTACAAAGCAGCGTTGGCCAATTTAGCCTGAATTGCTTGCATTCTCGTTTACTGCTCCATTTCAAATTCTGAAGAGGACGATGCCACTATTAGCTAATACATTATGAGCAATCGTTTGGGGTAGATTAGTAGCGCCAGATGTGCCAATAATAAATAGAATTCCCGTTTGCTTTGAAATTTTTAATACACTATCCCGCTTAAAATATTTTTCATCATAATATTCATCAAACCATAATACATGTGGCCTTAAGTCCTCTTGACATTTTGGGCATCTTAGAGCTTTCCATTCGGACTCAGTAATAACATCTTTATCTCTATCTAATAAGTTGATTGATTTGGGGAATGGGTATAATTCATTTGTACATTCATCCCCACATCTTACATAATCAAAATCTCCATGAATTAGGAAGGTTCGTTTTTCTGAACTACCTGCTTTTTTATGTAACCCGTCTACGTTTTGAGAAATTAAAGCAAATTGATCTTCTAAGGTATTTTCAATTTCTTTTAATAATACGTGACTTTGGTTAGGTCTCGCAATTTCAGTTACTGATTTCCGATAAAGGAACCATTTCCAGACCTCTTTAGATGCAACGCTGAACATTTTAAACGTTCCAATTTCCTCCGCTTTGTAATTTTTAGAACCAGAGACCCAATATCCATCTTTACCTCTGAATGTTGGGATTCCGCTTTCCGCTGATAGTCCTGCACCAACTAAAAAAGTTATCTTTTTCTTCTTTTTCAGACAAAACTTAAGCTGTTCTATTATTCTTTCGTCCATCTTTTTGTAATTGGCGGTAACGTTTAGGCTATGCGCCGTTGCGTTGACTAAAGTTAAAATTTATTTCGGAGTAAGTACTTGCGAGTTTGAATGATTTATCATTCGAAGCGAGATATAAAGCAATGGAGTATAGGTAGTGTTAACGAGACATCTTTTCACAATCGATTTGAATGATTTTGTTTTTCCATTGAATCCAATACTCTTGAAGTCCTTCAGGAGTTTGTTTCAATTCACTAATATCTAATTGTTCCCCTTTCATTAATGCGCTTTGTAATTGAGCTTTTCGAGAAGATAGAGCGGGTGTATGATCCCAACCACCAACATGATCAAATGATGTAAAAGCCTGACATTTATCCTTGACAGTTTTGAATGGAATGGTCAACTCATAAACTACTTTTCCAGAGCCCATACCTTTTGTGGTCATAATAATATTAGAAAAATCAACTTTGGAATAATTACCTGTCTCATACAATTGTTTCAACTTGTCACCAACTACTTCAGACATTCGATTTGAGAATTGGTGTGCCACATCTGAGTTGTTTATAAACTCCGCTCCACTATATGAACCTACGCACGAATGTTCCGTACATTCAATCTTAACTTTTGTTTCGGAATCCTTAATTTTAGGATTACAGCTTACAAAGAATAAGGTAATAAATAGTAGGTATATTATATTTTTCATTTTCAAGTTTCTATTACACACAACGGCCCAGGCTAGGAACCGTACGGCTCATTTACCCAAGTTTGAAGCTCGAAGGTAAGAATAGATTTTTAAACCAAAAATAATTTAACGAAGCCACAACCCCGTATGGTTTTTAGCCAATGTTATAACCTTATCCATCCTTTTCCACACACACACACACAAAGGTTGGATTTTTTGTTTTATTTTTGACCTCTAAACATATTAAATATGACGAAAAGCACACTCGTACTATTTTCATTTTTCGCATCTTTAGCTGTCTCAGCGCAGGAGGTCGTATCTACGCAAGGAGACTCTTACTCCAATGCAAGTGCGAATATCGACTTTACGATAGGTGAAGTGATTATAGATACAGGAACCGATGGAACCAATGACCTAACGCAAGGTTTCCATCAAACCAACTGGAACTTTTTAGGCGTGGAGGATTTTGCTCCCAACTACGAAGCCATTATTTTCCCCAACCCAACAGAAGATGTATTGAACATCAGAACAAGCACGTTCGAGAATGTGACCTACACACTTTATGATGCACAGGGAAAACTCGTAATGCAGAACATTCTTTCTGCCGAACAAACACCCATTCAAGTTAGTCAATTAGCTCCGGGGGCTTATTCACTCGAACTAATTTTCGAAGAAGGTAATAAAGGGACGCAGAGCTTGTCGAATCGGAAAACATTTAAACTAGTTAAAACACATTAAAATAAAACACAATGAAAAAAAGAATACTAATTTTAAGCACGTTAATATGCGCAACCTCTTTTGGGCAAACATTAAATACGGCAGCTCCAACACCATTAGCTATTGATGATCACACAATACAAAATGGAACTTTTAACACCAAAAAAGGTAAAGGGTTTACTGTTAAATCTGGCGGAACCCTTATTTGGGGTGCTGGAGCAACTGTTGGGTCATCGGATGGAGAGTTTTCTTCAAGTTTTGTAAATGCAACCACATATACTCCAGGAGATAATCCAACTAGCTGGACAGCGCTTGCTATAAATGATAATGGAGGAGCAACAATCCCAGGAAATGCTTATTGGGTTCAAACTTTAACAGGTATTTCTCAAGGAGCTTATGCCACCGGCTCAACACCTATTTCATCTCCATCACAAGCTAATGGTGCAGCAATTTTTGATTCAGACTTTTTAGACAATGGTGGTATCGTTGCATGTTTTGGATGTGGTGCTTCTCCTAGCGCTCATAAGGGAGAACTTATATCTCCAAGATTTGATCTCACTGGCTATATGGATACAGCGATAGCTGTAAATTTTTATAGCCTTTATAAAAATTACGCAATAAATGAACTAAGTGTTTCTTTATCTACTGATGATGGTACAACATGGTCAACTATAGATTATCAAGCTTTCCAGCCTAGTTTATCTGAAGGGTTTGTTACTGTTGTTTTTCCAACAACAGTAACTGGGGTTGCCAATTTAACACAATGTAGAATAAAATTTAATTTTGATGGAGATTATTATTATGCAATAGTAGATGATGTTTCTGTATGTACAGCATTACGTCATGACCTAACAATAGCTAGAGAAGTCTTGGGAGGGAATGGCCTTGCAGATGCATTTGATCAATTAATGATTACGAACAACAAACACTTTCCGCTAAGTCAAATTAACTCACATCATCTAATGTTTGGAGCTAACATAAAAAATTATGGATATGACCAAGTTATAACTTCTGATAACGCTCAATTAAATGTTCAAATTGAAGAAAACCAAAGTGGTAATTGGGTTGCAGTTCATATACAAAGTACAGATGTTGATACCGTTGAAACAAATTCTGGAACAGCTGTAGTTGATACTTTAACTAACAGTTCTTGGGCAAGTGTAGGCGATTTTAGAACTAGATACACTACTTCTCTTTCTACAGATGTAAATACGGCTAATGATACTTTTTATCATTATTTTTCAATAAACGATAACTCATATGCTTCTAAAGTTCCTAAGGCTTTTGATAATAAACCTTTTGCAAGTAGGCCAATTTTTCCAGGAGGTACAGATTTTCAGTCGTTTGAATATGGTTCTATGTTTGAATTCTCTGATGCTACAAATTCTAATTTAGAAATTGACTCTGTTTCTTTTAGGTACTATGTTCCTAACGCGTATACGGGGCCAGCAACTACAACTCTTGCTGTTAACGTGTATCAATTTGTTGATGGGTCAAATGGAGGTACGGCAGACGGCACGTTAGATAATGATGGTTCTGAGTTATTGCATATTGGGATTGGCGTTACTAATATTACAGTAGCAGCTAATGGTAGCTATGCTGTAGCTACCGTAACTGGTTTAATAGACATAGCCACAGGTGGTGCAATGGCTAGTTTAACTGATGGCTACTATTTTGTTACATTATGGAATAATCCATCAGTTCTTGTTGCTGGAGGACCTGCAACATTTGATAGTAATACATCTATATGGTTTGGTGCTTCTGAAGAGGATAATTATGCTCTTAATGCGGCTCAAGCAAGTACTGGAGATGTTATCGCACACCCTTCTCCAGTTAAAGTAGTTGACGGTTCTGGAAATGGTGACTGGAACTGGGTTGGTTTTGGAGCAGATAGAGTTCCTTCAATTGGGGTTCATTTATCTGGAGCATGTAATTTAGATATAACAACTACTGTTAATAGTAATGTAATTCAGTCAAATGCTACTGGAGTAACTTATCAATGGATAGATTGTAATAATGGGAATGATACTATTCCAGGAGCAACTAATCAAAGCTACAATGCAACAGCAAATGGTGATTATGCTGTTATAATTACACAAGGTAACTGCTCAGATACATCGTTATGTGTTAATGTTACAGGAGTTGGCGTTAATGAAATGGCTATTAATAAAATAATACTATCTCCTAACCCAACTAAGGACAATGTTAACATACAGTTAGGTGATTTAAAAAATGTAAACATTTCTATTGTGAATGATGCTGGATTAGAGTTGTATTCTCGAAATAACATAAACGAAAGCGAAATTAATGTTTCATTAAAAGAGTTTAGTCAAGGAGTTTATTTTGTAAGAATTCAAGATCAAAACCAACGAAAAGTAGTTAAGTTGATTAAACAATAAAAGCTCTTGTTTTTGAAAAGGGCTTCTACCTATTCGGTAAAAGCCCTTTTTGTGGTTCTGTCGCATCTGATAAAACTTAGGGTTAATTCAGGTAAAAAGAACAATTCTAAAAAAGCTAAACAACTGTTTATTAGATAAAAATATTCTTTAGGAATGATAATTCCTTAGAGAAAAGAGTCCATTTATAAAAGATGCGACAGAACCCTATTTTTATGTTCTTGCTTAACTACTATATTTGATAAAAACCACATTCTATGAAAACGCTATTACTTATTGGAGCAATTACTCTTTCTTTAATTTCTTTTGGACAAACATCTGTTAAAATTGGAGGTTTAGAAGTGAAGACCAAAGATTCTGGAAATGAGAAAAAGATGCATTTAGCAGAGGCAGAAAAGGCTTGTGCTGCTTTGGGAAAAGACTGGAGATTACCAACGAAAGAGGAGTTGAATTTTTTGTATGAGAATATGGATGAAATTGGCGGGTTTACTAATGACTACTATTGGAGCGGAACATATTTCCCTCCTCAAGATGCTTGGGTGCAGTCATTCTCAAGAGGTGCACAGTATCACCAAGATGGTAAGTACTCCGACCCAAACTACGTGCGTGCTGTTCGGGCTTTTTAACTATTTATCCATTTAAATTATAAATTATGCAAAACCCCTCCAATAAGGAGGGGTTTTTTGTGCTATATTTTCGGGGGTGGGTAATAGGTTATAACG